>PVBE012353982.1_pt1 | contig 285185 bp, 246 predicted proteins | sample 1631181 | NCBI WGS metagenome assembly PVBE01 (sample SAMN08397723, study PRJNA350692) | Marine metagenome, whole genome shotgun sequencing project. | isolation source: water | place: Pacific Ocean | collected 2012-04 | reverse complement strand
GTTGGCAGCCAGCACGGCCAGCTTTGCCTGAGGTTTCGCGGGGGCTACGATCCACGGGAAGGAGAAGAAGGCGCCCGACTCGCCCTTGGCATGCAGATAGTAGAGGCCGGAGCGTTCCGGCGCCGTGACAAACTGCTTGTGCGCTTTTCGTGCGTAGCCCTGAGAATTGAAGCGTACGCCGGTCTGCGTGTAGTCGCCGTCCGGTGTGATCTGCACCGTGGCACGCGGGCCATGCTCGTCGTACCAGCCGATGGGTCCCACCCGCTCTTTCTCCCAGCCATAACGCCACAGCTCGAGCCCAAAAGCCTCGTCGGAGTGCACACGGAACTCTGCCTGTTCGCCGCCTCGAACCCACTTCGGCCACATGTAACCGAGCAGCTGGTCTCGAAGCAGTCGAAATGAATTCGGCTCGCCCAGGGGCAGATCGAGGGTCACGCGCTTGGCGCCATAACCCTCCTTACCGAAGGCGACGGTCCAACGCCCCGGTTTCAACTCGGCGCGCACGGCACCTGTGATGCTCGAGCGAATCTCGACGATGGTCCCGTCGTCGTTCTCAAATTCGAACATCACATCCGCGACGGCGACGTAACGCTCATCACTCACATAACCAATCAGCACGGTCGAAGCTCCACGATGAGGTGATCTGGGTCCAACAAGGAGGGGGGATCCTGGAACTGAGGCAAGCCGTGGGCGAATCCACGCCCGCGCGATGGCGCCATCTGGTAGTATTGGCGCTATGAAGAACAAGCTGTCCCCGTTGCTAGGTCGCAGTCTCGCGACGGGTCTCGCCAGCATGTTTATCCTTCCCACACCCTGGGTGACGATCTGGTTCTACCGGTGGTGGATTGCGCAACTCCGTGTGAGCGATGGATCAACGGTGGAGTTCAGGGGTACCGTTGGGTAGATCTGGCTGCCGCTGGTGGGAGTGACCGCTCTCAGTATCGTACCCCAACTGCTGTTGACTGGAAGTGCCATCGGACCCTGGCAGCCGCTGGTCATTCTACCTGTCCAAGCCTACTTCTTCTACGTGATCATCTCGTGGTTCACGCAGAACGTGCACCCTTCATCCGGGACAGCCCTCAGCTTCCACCGATCCTGGATCGCGCTCATCGGATGGTGGCTACTGAGTTTGCTCTCAGTGTTCACGATCATCGGTTGGGCCTGGGTCTATTCAGCGATGGGGCGCTGGTACGGACAAAATATCCAGAGTGGCGGGAATTAGCTTCACTTCTCCGCAAGCGGATTCGACATTCTGTGGCTAATGCTCGCCCTCTGTCTCGCAAGTTGCCTTATCATTCCGATTCCGTGGGCCATGTTGTGGATTACGAAGTGGGGTGTGTCTCAGTGGAGCATCGTCCCTATCAGCCAACCTGAGACGGCCGGCTCGTCAGCGACGGAGGAACAACCAGATTGATGTGGCCGCGATCGGTATACAGCTGAGTTCCAGGAGTCCCGATGCCCGTAGACAGAGCGCCCAACTTCTCCTCCTGTTTCGTACAGGTGCCCGTCTGCACGCCTTCTCGGCAGACATATCGTCCGCACAGACCGATGGAAGTCTGCTACTACGTCGGCCACGATGATGAGTTGTACGACCTGGTAAAGGACTCGACGGAGTCTACGAATCTGGCCAGTGATCCCGACCATCGGGAGACGGTACGTTCGATGAAAGACGCCTTGCTCGACCGGCTCATCACAGCCGATGAAACCGACCAGATCGCCCAGCGGTGGTGCGTCTGAGCGGGCGACTCAGCTGTGGTACTTCGCGATCACGCCACGTATCTCGGCACCTCTGCTGCGAACTGTCTTGCAGCGTCGATGAAGACATTCTGAGACGCACGCGGGGCTTCATTGCCACTCGGACGGCACCGGACGTAGGCCCCATCAGGCTGCATGTCCCACGTGGTCACATTGTCACGGTCGTAGACGTCGAGAATCGCAACGAGTTCGCGTCGGATCTCTTCGTCGAGACCGGGCACGACGGTCTCCATGCGATTGTCGAGATTTCGTCTCGTCGAAGACGCGATCAACACCGGACCGCCGCTCGTCATCGAGACTCTCGTAGTCGAGAAGGGGTACACCGATCCCGGCCAGCGCCGGGCGCAACTCTTGTTCGACGAGTTTTGTGAGGGCCTTTGTCTGCCGGTTGAGTTCATCGCGACACAGGCTCAGTTCCTGCGACGGATCCAACCCGTCGGTGGAGCGATGCCGCTTCCCGCGTTCCATCTGTCGGCGAAACCCGCCCATCCGTTTCATCACGAACTCGTCGTAAATCATCCCCAGAATCCCCGCAAACTTCACACGCTCGAGGAGGGGCATGTCCGGATCCTGGGCTATCTCCAATACACGGTGGGCGAACTGAAGCCAGCTCAATTCCCGATTGACGAAGCTGTCCTCAGAGGGTTTGGACGCGTCGTGTTCGGAGGTGGTGGCCAGTGCCGTTCACATCGCTCCACTTCTGCATGACGGACGATCTCGACGGTCGCGCCGGGCTAGGGACGTCTTCGAATACGAAGTCCGGATTTCGGCGCTCAGGTCAAGGGGGACGACGTAGTCTGACTGTTCGGCGATCAGAGCCAGCGGCTGTCAGGCTGAATTGGCCTCAGAAATCGCTCAGTCCGAAACGGTAGCCGCGGATCTGAGCGAGGGGCGCGTCGTCATTGATGTAGTTGGCGCAAAGGAACTCGCCTCGTTCGACTTCGACCCAGCCGGTGTAGCCACTGTCGGCGAAAGGACTCGTATCCAGATCGAGAGGCAGCAGGAGTCCCTTCTGACGCTTCAGATCTGGCTCGAGAGCACTCTCGGTGGGCTCGAGAAAGGCGAAGGTGTGGACGGACGTGCCCCCGGTGGCGATGATGATCTCGGATTCGCTTTCTGCCGTATTGTGGCCGCGTGGCAAGCGCTCGACGAATCGTTCATTGGCGGCGTGTCCCTTGATCTTCGGGACGACGATCGAACGTTTGGCGAGGCGGGTTTTCCGTGTCTGTTCACTCATGTCTACCCGCCACTGGGAACGAAGAACATAACGTCCGGTCACGAGGACGAAGCCATCCTGCGTCAGCCCGGCGATGGGCATCCCGTGCGCAGCGGGGTTCAACGTATCGTAGGGACCTGACCATGTGATCCCGTTGTCGGTGGAGATGAGCTTCTGTAGCGGGCGACCCATGTCCTCCCGTTCATAGGAGACGAGTTCACCACCCGGCATCCTCACAATGCTGGCCTCGTCGAGTTCGTGATTCGGATTGCCGTTCATGGGGACCGGTTCATCCCAGCTGTTACCGGCGTCGTGGCTGATGAACAGCATCTGCGTCAGGTGATCGGCGTCGTCGACTCGGAAATTCGTGGCCAGCAACCATCGATCGTCGGGCAGTTCGGTCACCTGGTCAGGGCAGATTCCGTGAACGGACGTGACCTGGGGATCCGAAAAGCTGATGCCCTCATCCTCACTGAACCAGAAGAAGACGCGCGCTTGATTCTCGATTCCCCATTCGCCGGGCGGATAGGGAACCTGATCCGCCAGAAGAAGAATGCGTCCGTCTTCCAGTTGCTGAATCTTCGGACAATTCCAGGTCGTGAGGATACCTGCCGAGCGAACCTCGTCGATGACGACGTGACGATCAGACCATGTTTTGCCGGCATCATCGCTGTAGCGGACGATGAGCCGACAGAATTCACTGGCTACATGTCCGTTGCTCTCCCGGTAAGCGAGAAAAATGCGGCCGGAGTTGGTCTGACAGAGATGAGGGAAGCACTCATAGACGGAGTCATCACGCGAAATCGTGTACTTCTCAACGGTCATAGGAGGAACCCTCCTGCGAGCCCTCGGGATTTCAAGCGCTCGTAATCGTGAAACAGGGCATGGCGAAGCGGTCCACGAAGCCGAGCCGCCGCGCTGTGGCAGCCGAGCCGAGGTTGCCATAGTTGGCTGTCCAGGACGGCGTGAGGTCTCTGTCCAGGCAGTGACAGACGTAGGCACACCCCAGCAGCGTAGCCAGGCCCCGACGGCGGTAGTCGGGATGAGTCGCAATGTCGATCTCTGCCTCGCCGTGGCCGAGTGAAAAGGTCGAGATTGCCGCTACTGGTTCGCCGTCGATCAGCGCGATGAAACCAAAACCAGACTCGACAAATCGATCGTAGCCGCCCCACGTCTGCCCCGTCGTCACCTGCAGGTTTCGGTCCTGCTGTGCACGTTGGGCCAGATCCTCGTCCATGGCCACCACCTCGATCCCGTCAGGCAGGCGGCTCTGCCAATCGCGGACCCAGCTTTCGCGTGCTCGCGCAAACGCGAAATACTCATAGGCATCCCGTTCCAGGCGAGATCCGAACGCCGCCCACAGGGCAGCGATCCACGTGGTCTGGCGAGGTGCGAACAGCTCGAAGTCGGAGATCTCAAGGCTTGCGGCTCGCGGCGCGTCCACCACGAGGGTTTCGATTCGGATGGCCCTGGCGTCGCCGGCGAGATACGCGTAATCCACGGGGTGGAAAAGGATCGCCGCCGTCGGGTTCGCACCCTCCTCACAGAACACGTGTCCCGGGTTCTTGTCCTCCAGCACGCCGCCAATGAGGCTGCGGTCGTAGTCATATGCCGCGAACAGCGGCTCGACGCGGGAGACGTCCTCCCCGTGTAGTTGAATCACACCTGCCATCTTGACCTGTCCAATTCCTCACCACAGCAGAACGATCGCGCGTCTGGTGTGTATCGAAAGCGGGATCCGATGCGAGCGGCCAGCAACAGCCGCCGAGCTGATGCGGACGCCGACACTGCGGCCGCGGTGCAACCCACGTGCAATGCTGTGCAATGTCACGCAAGCCGGTCACATGCCTTCCGATGGCGTCGCGAATCTCTGTGACACAGGGCAACCGTCGCAATGCATTGCGCTGCATCGTCCAGACGCGACATGTCGACTCTGGCACCACTCTGGCGTTCTCGTGGAAAAGCCAGGTTAGCCTCGCAAGGAGTTGAGCACTGCCTAGATCAACGAGAGGGAGATGAAATGAACGCGAATCGACGCGTGTGGCAACCGTGAAGACATCCCTGTTTTCCTCCGAACGAGAGCGGCGCCTGTGGTTCTGGACGCTGGCCGTGGTGGCCGCAATCTACTCAACCCTCGGCCTGGCAGCCACGCTGGAGGGCAAACTTCCGCACGGACTGTTCGCCCAGACGTTTTTCATTGGCTTCCTCATGATCGGTGCGGCCATTCTGACGCAGGGGCTGAGGGCCCGTCCCGGCGGCACCGAGATCGGCGTCGCGTTGGGTGTGGCCGCCGCCTACCTCATGACCTTCGCCCGCCTGGGGGGCGCCGAACGCAGCCACCTCTTCGAGTACGGCGTGCTCGCCCTCTTCGTCCACGAGGCGCTTGCGGAGCGCGCGATCCAGGGGCGTCGAGTCCCGGTGCCCGCCTTGCTCGCCATCGTGGTGAGCACTCTGATCGGCGTGCTCGACGAAAGTATCCAGGTGGTTGCTGCCCAGCCGCGTGTTTGACCCTCTCGACATGGTCGTCAACGCCGTGGCAGCCACGATAGCGGTCATCGCGAGGGTCATCCTGGCATGGACGCGGCGCTACAGCAGCAGGCTCGATGTCTCACGGGGTCGCGCTTGATTAAGAGACCGCCTTGCCTACCTTGGCCTCATGAGCCTGATCGCCCCTACGAAAACCGTCGACGTACCGAACTGGGTCACATACCCCGACCACGACTGGCTGACCATCACGCCGGAAGAGGCGGGGCTCGACCCCGTGAAGTACGCAGCGTGGCTGGAGGGTCTGCAGGTCACAGGCGCCAGCTTCGGGGGAGAGGACCACAGCCGCAATCGTTATGGGGCCGTGTTCACGCGCGGGGGGTATCTCGTGCAAGCATGGGGAGACCGTCAGTATCAGCACCAGACAGCCTCCGTGGGCAAGGCGCTCACGTGGGTCGTGCTGGGGGTGGCGGTCGAGGACGGTCTGCTGGATCCGGACGAACCCATCCACAAGAGTTGGACCGGTGAGGGGGCGCTGTCTCATCCACATAAGTATCTGACGGAAGGCCACCACGAGACCCTGACGTGGCGGCATCTGGTGGGCAGGCGGGATGAGAGTGTGCACTGGGGTGGCTTTCCCTTCGAGATCGGCAACCGTTGGCGTGAACAACGCACCGGCCTCGAGGAGGCCGATGCCGTGCCTGAGATTCCGGCTTGGGCGAACTGGACGGGGGATCCGTTCTTCGATTGTTGTTCACATGCCGAACCGGGCACCCACGGCCTGTACAGCAGTGCAGGCTTCTGGCGGCTGGGTCAGGCGCTGACGGCGGTCTGGGGCCGGGACATCAAGGATGTGCTGCAGGAGCGCCTCTTCGATGCCATCGGCATTCCTGCTGAACGATGGGGCTGGCTGACCGGGCGTGAAGTCAAAGAGCAGAAGAATTTCTACCCGACCATCCCCGTCAGCTACACCTATCTCGACCCCCCCTACGAGATCGATGGCCACGTCGTGCGCAGTGGTCCCGGCTGGGTGGTGATGAGTGCCTCTGACTTGGCGCGCTTCGGCCACCTGAACGCCACCCGCGGGATCTGGAAGGGTGAGCGTATCATCAATGCCGACTGGCTGCGCGGACACAGTGGCGGCAACAAGAGCGGCGTCAGCGGCGAGAGTGAGCAGTTCACAGCGCTGGGCGTCGTGACGACTGCCGGACTCCCCGACTACGCCCACGCCATCGACACCCGCAGTATCCTGCCCGACGGCATCTTCGTGAGACCGGTTCACCGCACGAAGAGGTCTCTTGACCAGAATCGGTTCAAGCTCCCGAAAGCTTCCGAATGAAGACATTGATCGAGAACGATTACCTGCTGCTGACGCCAGGTCCGCTGTCCACGTCACCTACGGTGCGGCAGGCGATGGATCGCGATTGGTGCACGTGGGACGAGGAGTACAACGAGGGGGTTGTGACGCCGATCCGGCAGCGCCTCGTCGAGCTTTCTACTGCGACGTGTCCCAAGGACTACACGTGTGTTTTGATGCAAGGGAGCGGCACCTTCTCGGTGGAGGCCATGCTGGGTTCGACGATCGGGCCTACGGACAGACTGCTGGTGCTGGCTAACGGCGTGTATGGAAACCGCCTGGCCCAGATCGCTGATTGCTTACGAATCGATCACGTCGTCCACGACAGTGGAGAGTTGGAACGGCCCGACCTCGATCGGCTGGACGACGAATTGGCACAAGACGAATCGATCACGCACGTGGTTCTCGTGCACGGCGAGACGACGACGGGAATGATCAACCCGTTGCCGCCGATCGCGGCGATGGTAAAGGGGCACGGCCGTCTCCTGCTGGTGGATTCGATGAGTGCCTTCGGTGGCGTGCCTTTGGACATCGCTGAATTGGGCATCGACTACCTCGTGTCGTCGGCGAACAAGTGTATTCAGGGGGTGCCCGGTTTCGGCTTCGTCATCGGCCGCAAGGCCCATCTGGAACAGACAAAAGGATGGGCGCGGTCGCTGTCCCTGGATCTGCATGCCCAGTGGCAGGGCATGGAGCAGGGACATGGCAAGTGGCGGTTTACCAGCCCCACGCACGTCGTGCGCGCCTTCTACCAGGCGCTGATGGAACTGGAAGCGGAGGGCGGGATCGCCGTTCGCCATGCCCGCTACAGTGAGAATCAACGGCGCTTGGTGACCGGGATGGATCGACTGGGATTCGATTGCGTGCTGCCGGCTGAATACCAGGGGCCTATCATCACCGGGTTCCACAATCCGACACATCCGGACTACGACTTCGGCCGTTTCTACGCGATGCTGAAGGAGAAGGGATTCGTCATCTATCCCGGTAGTGTCACGGGGATCGATTCCTTCCGGATCGGTACGATTGGCCACGTGTTCCCCAATGACATCGATCGATTACTGTTGGCGATCGAGTCATCGATGTACTGGGCCTGAAGGGAGACGACCGTGCGATTTCAGATTCTGGGGTCTTCGGCGGGCAAGACCGTGCCGCGGCCGTTCTGCCGTTGTCGTGTGTGTGAAGTGGCGCGGCGGGATGGGGGGCGCCATGTTCGCACGCGCTGTGCGGTACATCTGCATCTGGATCAGGACGAAGGACCGGAGCCACGCTACGGGATCGACATGTCGCCCGAGTCCTGGGGACAGCTGATTCGAGAGGGCGTCGCCGGGGATCATCTGGCGCACCTGCTGATCACACACACCCACGCCGATCACCTGGATCCTCTGCTGTTGGGAATGCGTGGGTCGATCCTGAGTGAGAAGAAGGAGTTAACCCATCTGCGGGTCTATGGCAGCGACTCGGTGGAAGAGCAGCTGGTGGGCCTGAACCTCGACAAGCTGAATGCGTCATGGCAACGAGTCACGCCGCTGGAACCTTTCACCGTGGGCGAACTCCAGGTGACACCATTGAGAGCCAACCATGGGCCAGGTACAGCACTCAACTACGTCGTTCAACACGTAGACGAAACGGTGCTACTGGCGTGGGATACGGGTTACTGGGAAGCGGAAACGTGGGAGGCCGTTACCGACTGCAGGTTTGACGGTGTGATTTCGGAATGCACGATTCTTGGCCCGGGTCCGGTCGATCGAGACAGCCGGCATCTCAACTTCGCCACCCTCGTGGACATGAAGCTGCGCCTCACACAGATGGGATGTATCGATGAGTCCACGCCGTGGGCGACGCTCCACATCGGCGACAATGGTGGACTGACCTACGACGAGCAGGTGGAACTGGCCGAGCCGCAAGGCGTCACCGTCGGCTACGACGGGATGTGGTTCGCGCCGCAGATATCTGCGTGAACGGTTAGCGCCTTCAATCCCACATCAACACAACACCCAGGGCGCTGTCGGGATCGTTGTAGAGCATGTGATAGGCCTCCGGTGTCTGTTCCCAGGGCAGGCGGTGGGTGATCAGTTCATCCACGCGCACCGTCCTGTCGACGAGCATTCGCGCTGCGTCGACCAGGCATTCGTGGCGGGGTTGCTTCGTGCGAATGCCGGCGATGAGCTGCTTGTTCATGAATCGGTCGCCATCGAGGGGTAGAGGCGCTCCCTGATACTTCGAAATCAGATGGATCACACCACCGGCGGCCAGCATGTCCTGCGCCTGTTCGAAGGATCGAATCCCTACCTGGCCACCCACACATTCGACGACCACATCGGCTCCCTTGCCATCTGTGAGGTCCATGACGGCCGCCACCGAATCGGTCTCGGATACATCGATCACATGATCGGCGCCGAGTTTACCTGAGATCTCGCAACGCAGTGGTTGGGCATCCACTGTAATCACACGTCCTGGACTGCGTTCTCGGACGATCTGTGCGCAAAGGGCGCCGACGATGCCCTGGCCCAGGATCACGACGGTCTGCCCCGGTTCGATAGGGGTGGTACGCATCCACATGATAGAACTGGTGGTCAGAGGCAGGAAGGTCGCTGTCTCGTGGTCCAACCCTTCGGGCAGCTCGAACACCATCTTGCGTGGCCCCGTCTCATGTCCGAGGACAAACTGTGCGTGCGGACCGCTGACCATGACCTGCTGTCCCACAGAGAACCCTTTGATCTCTGTTCCCACATCGACGATCTCGCCTGCATCGGAATAACCCATGATGTCCGGACTCACGGCTTCTTCGAGGACGTAGCGCCGGAACAGTTCCGAGCCGCGGCTGATCAGACTCCGGCGAACGCGGATCAGGACCTGGTCTGCGGCGGGTTTCGGACGATCGACTTCGACCATCTGAACATTCCCGAAACCGTCCAGCTTTTCGAGTTGCTGCATTCGCTCCATGCCGATCCTATCCTCTATGCGCAATCGCGCTCATGGTGTCCTGAGTGATAGAGCTTCCCGTTCCAACGTTGCCAAGGCTGACGCGGCTTCTGCGTCGAGATCATCTGACAGCAGGTCACTGCGCTCGTATGGATCCGATGCCAAATGGAACAGTTGCCGGTCACCGCCACCGAAATCGATCAGCTTGTAGGCGGAGTCGCGAATCGCGAAAACAGGTATGTCGCCACCGATCTCCGAATACACATGCGTTCGCGCAGGTGCGGAGGCATCGACGAGCAATCCTGCGAAGCTCTGACCGTCCTGCGAGTCTTGCATATCTGCTCCTGCAAGTTCAGCTATCGTGGCAAACAGGTCGACAGACGAAACCAACGCGGCTTCCCGTTGCCCCATACGATCGACGCCGGCGCCGGACACCACCAGGGGCACCTGCAATCCACCCTGGAAGACCGTGCCCTTCACCCGTCTCGGTCTGTATGGCAACTGAGCGACAGCCGTGGGGGGGCCGTTGTCCCCGATGAATATCACAACCGTGTTCTGCCGATCCACGGCGTCCAGTACGCGACCCATTTCGGTATCCATCGCCTCCAGCATCGCAAGGTAGTAGGGCAATGGATTCGCATCGATGGCGGCCGAATCGCCACTGAGGCCCTGGCTGTGGTGCAGGGAATCGGGAGGCAGGTGAAAGGGTGCATGTGGTGCCGTGTAGGCCAGCCATAGGAACCAGGGTGACGTCTGGCCCTTGAGCCAATCGAGAGCCAGGTCGGTGAACAACGCGGTCGCGTATTGATCGACGGTGGAGGTGACACCATTCTGTGTCAGGCGAACTGCGTTGTAATCCTGGTGGGAACCGGAGAGCAACCCCGCATAGTGGTCTATGCCCAGTAGGGCAGGGCCGTCGGCGTTGCCGTTGCTCGTTCCGGACAGATGCCATTTGCCGATGAGTGCTGCGTTGTAGTTGGTCTGCGCTGCGAGCAGCGCATGCAGCGAGACTTCCTCTGCTGGGATGGCATTCTCCGGTGGCTCAGCGCCCAATACGCCGGTGCGGAATCCGTGCCGTCCTGTAAGGATGGAGGAGCGAGTCGGCGAACAAACCGGATATGCCCAGGCATTATCGAAAGTCAGGCCCTCGGACTGCAGAGATTGCAGAACGGGCATGTGGGCTTTGATGCCATCGCCATAACCAGGGGTTGCATCAAGGCCTAGATCGTCAGCAATGATGAGGAGAATGTTGGGACCGTTGGAGGTCGATGGTGGCGTCACGAGATTATCCAACCCTGCGGGAGAGTCGGTGCCGCAGGCCAACAACGAGGCGACAAGCAGGAACGCGGCAGTGAGGGGGATGCTCATGGAGCTTCCGGTATCAACACACGAGTACTGATGCCGGGCCGAACGCTGGCGCCAGATTCGGGCAGACGGGCTCCGTGTGCGCTCACGTAGCCGAGTTCGGCTGGGGATGGCCCAACCCACTGGCTGTCGAAGCCATCCACGTGAATACTTCGGTCTGGCTGCAGTCGGACCATGGCGAAGAGCGGGCCTCTGTAGGGCGCTGTGTATTTGATGTAGGGATAGGCTGCGTCGATTTCATCATCGTAACGCACGTGCTTGAAGTCGTCACCCATCCAGTAGTTCGACATGCTGTTGATCTGAATATGCCAGATACCATCGATGAGGTTTGCATAGTCGAGATGATGATGGCCGCTGAATACCGCCACGATCTGCTGCCAGCCGGCGGCGCGATTGATCTCGTTCAATAGCGCAAATACATCGTCCGCGCCGCCGAAGTCGCCGCGATCCAGAGCCTGGTGGATGAAGAGGAGCACGGGCAGGTCGGTTCGGCGCAGGTCGGTGCGCAACCACTCGATCTGGTCAGCCGCCATGCCGCACGGATAACCAGGCTTCGGTGGATCGTCGGGGTCGTTTCCGTCCAGCACGACACAGTGCCAACCCCTGAGATCGAAGGTGTAATACCGGGCTGGCATGGACATATAGGCGACGGTCTGTTCTCGCGTCGCACCGCCGTCCATGTCGTGATTTCCCAGTACGTTGTAACGTTGGATGGCCAGCCTCTCCCAGATCTCGAGGAACGGACGGTTCGCCTCCTTCGGTTGGCAGAAGTCGCCGAGTTGCACAGCCATGTCCACCTCGGCTTCTGCAGCAGCCTGCACAAACCTCGACAGGCGCTCGGGAGCATCGTGCATGATGTCGTGATGGATGTCGGCACAGATGGCGAACGTCAATGGCAGGGGCTGATCAGGCATCGAAAACCAGACGGTGTCGGGGCGGTGAACCTTACGGCCTCCATATACAGGCGAGATTCCCCTGAACGAGCAAGGCACGGGCGACATGAGTGAGACTTTCTCAAAGGTCTATCTCCAGGCACTGGTCGCAGGTTTTGGGAGCCTGACGCAGGCATTGCCCGCGATCATCAATGTTGCAGATCGTGTCGCGGGTCGTCTCGCCGCTGGAGGACGGCTGCTACTGGCCAGCGTGCGTCCAGACTTCGCATCTGAAGGGTATATCCGCGGCGGCGGGCTGATGCTCATAGAGGAGTGGACGCCAGCAACGAGTCTGTCGCCCGACGATACGGTCATCTTCGGCTGGTCCGATTCGGGGCGGGAGAAGGAGTTGGAGCTGCTGAGCTCTCTGCGCGATTCCGATGCCCTGACCATCGGGATTGGCCCTCCTACTGTTGCGTGGACGGGTGTCGAGGCGCTGGCTTCAGCAGACCTGCTCTCGGCGAGTCGGACACCTCCGCCGGCGGCAACCGGTCCCTTTGGCGGGGAGGCCTACCCGCTGATCTCGCTGCAGAATCTGGTCATCTTGTGGGTCCTCACCGGCGAGATCGTCAGTGCTCTGACCCGCCAGGGGCAGATGCCAGCGCTGTACCAGAGCGTCCTCGTACACGGCGCTCGAGAGCGCAATGCCCGGGTTGGTGGCTCGTGCTTCCACGAAGCACACGACGTACCCGCCATCCCGCCCGGGCAGTTGGGCGAGAGTTACATCCGGGCGATCAACGAGATCCTTCAGGCGCTGATCGACGAGGAGACGACCTCGATCGAGAGTGCTGCGAAGCTCTGCGCCCAGGTCCTGCGAAACGGCCGAGTGGTGTACGCTGGTATGATTTCCCATTTCCCGATGCACCAGCACGGCGCCCCGGGTGATCCGCTGCTCATGAAGCGCCTGGCCCCCCTCGATGCAGAATCGCCGTCCTTGCCCGAGCTGCGAGCCAAATTGCACCAAGGGGATCTGTTCTTCTTCCTCGGGTACTACCGACGACCCGTGGAGGCTTATCAGGTGGCTCGACAGGCCGGTGCTACCGTCATCGAGGTGATCACGGGAGATGGATCTGAAGCCGGGGGTGGACCTCCACCCGATTTCGTGATCAAGCCGAAGTGGCCCTTCGGTGACGCACTGATCTCGGTACCGGGCTACGACGTGGAGATCTTGCCGGGTTCAGGGATCGTGCAGGCGGCGATCTATTGGGCCGTCGTAGGATCCATCGCTCAGATCATGGCGGAGGATTGGCCAAACCACAGCGGATGACGTCTCCCGTTCAGGGTGTCTTCGACCACGGCAGAGCGCCAGCTACCGCCGCCTTGCGCATGTTGCTGAGCCAGATCGGCCACAACCACCCCGTCTCGCTGCCCTTCGGCAGAAACGCCGGGTCGATGGCGCAACGCTTCTTTCGATCGATCTCTTCACCGAGAAAACCCTCCACCGCCGAGTAGGGGATCCACGCGAAGGTGCTTCTTTCGAGGTAGGCGTCGTTCTCTTCTGGAACAGGATGGTTCATGACGGCCGGAGCGGGCACGAAATCAACCTTGGCGAAGTAGGAGGCGAAATCGCCGTCCATGACGGGGGCCTGATCCTTGATGGCAGCAAGCAGGTCGGTCTGTGAGAAGTAGCCCCGTGACTCCTCCATCCCTTTGTGGGCTGCCGTCTGGGAGATGGTCTCACCCTCGCGTGGCCCACCGCCGAAACCGGCCCAGCCACGTTTGCTGCCCGCATGTTCGGCCAGCAGCAGATAGACCTCGTCACCGGACTCGAAATACACGACCAACCCTGCCGGACCTTGGGCGGCCACGTGACCGGCCAACAGCAACACGACAACGAAACAACTCAGGAACCGCTTCATTTGTCTCTCTCAGGTCATGGGGCGCGGTGGCGGCAACCAACCGGGATCGTTACTCTCGACATCGATACCGCGACAATGTACTCAACGTTGGGCACATGATGCGAAGACGAATCACGACAGCCGGACGATGTCTGGCGATCCTTGCCGGCCTGTGGGCCTCCGCTTGTGGAGATCAGGATAACAAGGTCACCGCGTCGGCGTCGCAGCTCAGCACGTGGTCGCAGGTGCAGCAGATCCTCGACGCTAACTGCACCAGCTGCCATACGGTGGGTACTTCGCAGGCTCGGCAATCGGGGCTGATTCTGACGCCTGATGTGGCGTACGAGCAACTCGTGGGTCGCAACCCGACAAATCCGGCCGCCCTGGCGGACGGTCTGCAGCGGGTCGGAACCGCGGGCCCCGTCAGCCTGCCCACGAGCCTGCTGTGGGAGAAGATCAACGCGGCCAACGAGTATCACTTCACAAGTGACCACCCTGACTACGGCACGCTCATGCCGCCTCCGCCGCAACCGCCGCTGACCTATGGCGAACTCGAGCTGATTCGTGCATGGATCTACGCCGGCGCACCGGAGGCGGGTCAGGTCGCTGATCCGGCCCTGTTGGCTAACGAAGACCGTTACAGCTACGAGGCAGACGACTTCGTACCCCTCCTGGCACCGCCAGAGGGTTTTCAGTTGCACCTGGGCCCCTTCGACGTCTTCCCGCAGGGGGAGCGCGAATTCTTCTACTATCAAGGACTCGGCAACGACGAACCGATCTACATCGATCGCGTTGAGATCACGATGCGACGAGGGAGTCACCACTTCATTCTCTATGGATTCGGCGATCGAACACCTACGTGGGCCCTCCCTGCCACAGAGGTGTTTCGTGATCTGCGAGATTCGACGGGGTATCCCATCCCGGCCAACTATCTGGCCATGCCATTTCACCGTTTTCTTGTGGGAACACAATGGCCGGCTCTGGACTACTCCCTACCCGAGGGTGTGGCGCTGGAGATTCCCCCCGACTACGCCTTCGACATGAATGCCCACTACGTGAATCGCACAGACGCCGTGGTGACGGGTGAGGTGTACGTCAACCTGCACACCGTGGATCCAGAGACCATCCAGCACACGGCAAAGGTCGTGGACTTCAACAACACCGATATCGCCCTGCCCGCCGGTGAACGCACGACCCTGGAGCGCGTATTCCGCTTTGACGAGGACGCGAGTGTTTTCCAACTGTTTTCTCACGCCCACGAGTTGAACACGGAGTTCCGTGTCGAGATCGCAGGTGGCGACCGCGACGGCGAGGAGGTCTACTACTCGAATGATTGGGAACATCCACCGATCGTGGAATATGATCCCCCCATCATCCTTCAAAGGGGCGAAGGGTTTCGCCTGATCGCGACGTACGACAATACGCACGACAGGGATATTGGCTTTGGACTCCTGAGCACCGATGAGATGATGATCCTCTTCGGACTGTACTACCCCAACCAGGGCGAGGGCTGACGATACACAATCCCTATGCAGAGGTGAACTGGAACGACGCGAACATCGTTCCCTCCGCCTCCCACATGCACCTGGGCAACCAGAGTCAGTTGGACAATGCCTACCGATATGGCATCCGACACTTTCCCATATCGAACTACTATCCGTCCGTTCCGTACGATGCTGACACCAGACTCAGCGATTTCCGTCTGAAACAGTGGTGGCCGGCCTCCCGTGACTGCCATCGAATCGACCCGCCCATCGACTGGAATGGCATCATCGATTGGCAAGACGAGCTCGATGAGCTCTATCGCACGCAATTCCCCTTCGAGCAGACGGAGCCGGTGTACTCAGCGATCCCGCACGACGCCATTTTGAGTCACAATGCAGAGCACCACGGCTTCACCAACACACAGGCACACATCTGCAGTCCCGGTTCGTCCTTCGCATCGGGCACGTTCGACGTGCACAACAAGTTCCGGCTCAATGAACACGGGTTTCCCGTGGGTTACGGTGGAACCTGGCAGGCCGCCTTCGAAGGCATGATCGGCGGGCTGGACTATCCCGATGGTGGGGGAATCACCATCAACCATCCGACGTGGTTCTCGAAGTTCAGCGACGAGCAGGTGCTGCAGATGCTCGATTTCGATGATCGGGTGCTGGGCATCGAGATCTACAACGATTACAGCTATAAGCGGGATTGGTACCAGAAACCAGACTACGAAGCGCCTGACGAGCCAGAGCAGGGGTTCTCTCTGAAGCTGTGGGATCGAGTCCTGCTCACGGGGCGCCGGTGCTGGGGACTATGTGTACCGGATCACAGTGCCGCCGGCGGTGGCAACTGGCGCGGCCGATGCATGCTGATCGTCAACGACTTTTCGGAGCACGCCTGCCTCAAAGCTTACAGAGACGGCAGTTTCTACGGGTGCCTCACCGGAGAAGGCCCCCGCCTGATCGACTTCTCGGCCTCTGAGGCCGTCGTATCGATCAGGCTGGATCGATCAGCAGAGATCCGCTTTCTCGCCGACGGGCAAGTTGTGAAGACCGTGACGGGAGATCAGGCGAGTCTCGATGTGCCGCAGACAAATGGTACGGCGGCCTTTGTGTATGTGCGTGTGGAGGTGGAAGACCGTGAGGGGGAGCGGCTCTTCCTACAGCCTGTGCGTTTCGAGGGTTAACCTCCGGCGGTCAGGGCTTCAGTGTGTTTCGGCGGCGATGAGTCCACCGTCCACGCGCATGGTGCTCGCCGTCATATAGTCTGCATCGTCGGAGGCGAGAAAGAGGACGGCCTTGCCAATGTCCTCGGCCGTGCCCATGCGTCCCCAGGGGATGCGCGTTTTTTCCGCTGCCGCGATCTTTTCATCTGAAACGCCCACCGTGCTTCCCGGCGTCCGCATCCAGCCCGGCTCAAGGGCATTGACGCGGATTCTGTGTGGCGCCAACTCTATCCCCAATGTGGCAGCAAACTGGTTTAGACCTGCCTTGGTGAAGTTGTAGACGGAGCTCCCCGCATAGGCGCTTTCGGCGTGAACGGAGGTGATCACGATGATACTGCCGCCGTTCACCTTCAGCGGTTCGAGGGCTTCCTGGCAGAGGTTGAAAGTGCCGAAGAAATTGACGTCCACAACCTGACGAGCGCGATCTTCAGTCAGCTCTTCGAAATTCGTGAAGGCGTTGATACCGGCGTTGCAGACGAGAATGTCGACGCGCCCGTATTCGGACATCGCTGCTTCAACCATCTGTCGGCAGACCTCTCGACTGCCCGCATCGCCAGCGACGCCGACGGCGGTACCCCCGGCGGCACGAACTTCCTCGACAGCCTCATCCAGATTCGCCGGTGTCGAACTGTTGAGCACGAGGCGAGCTTCCTCGGCGGCCAGGCAGCGAGCGATGCCGCGCCCCATGGCGTTCTTCTTGCCTGCGGCGGTAATGATGGCGACACGATCGGCGAGTTTCATGTACGTGATCCTCTTTGGTTGGTTATTCGTCGTCAGCCCGCCGCGACGCTGGCAGTGCTGAATCGGGCGATCAGATCTTCGGCGGCGGACATCATCATGTCCACATTGTCCGCCATGTAGGTCGACAGTCGCTGCTCAGCACCGCTGCGGTCGCCCGCATCGAACATCTGACGCGCCTCTACGGCCAGCGGATAGGCACTTGTCGCAAACTCAGCTTCCATCTCCTGCCAGCGCTGACGCACCGCTTCGACGCGGTTCGGCACATCCTCGCGGGCCAGATGGGCCAGGTGCAGGAAACGCCACCAGGGACTGTCCTCGGTGGCGTGTTGTCCGCCTCGACCCAGGATCGGGGGCAATGTGCCTTCGAGGAAGACGGGGAAGAAGGGCGCCTGACACGGTGAGTAGAAACTGCACCAGTAGATGGGCAGCCGTGTCATATCACCACACAGGTCGGCGACCAGACTGGCCGCTGTATTGCCACCCTTTGGGCCGTCGGCAAAGTGGATGCAGATCCCCTTGCCCGTCAGATCCGTGCGGAAGGGCTCCTCTGGCTCACTCGCATCTGAATGATCGCGCAACAGGGCCATCATCATCGCTGTATCGATCCCGCCTTCACGTGCACCGAGTACGGCGCAGGACCGGCGTCGACGCATGGCGCCACTTCCTTCATCACGCTGATTCTTGCTGTAGGCGTCGGCGAAATTGAAGGGTTCGTCGGCGCCCTGCCACCAGCCACGATCTCTGGCGGTGGTTTCGGCTGTGGCGGACACGGCCTCATAGTTGGTCTCGACGCTGTACACGTTGCTGATACCGAGGGCCGTGTCGATACGTTGCACGGCCCATTCGTGGCCCGCCGTTTCGATGACGAAGGCTTCACCCGGATCGGCGACGATGTAACCATTGTCGTAGGTCCGCACGTTCGCATCGTTGTCGAACTTCCCCTGCCCGAATTCGCCGATGACGCGGGTCATCCAGTCCACGGCCTCTCGCGCGGTGCGTCCGCGCTCAAGACCGATCCTAAGGATCTCCATACCGATGAGACGTTTCTCAGGGGCCGAGTCGAACTTCGACGCGAGTCCTTCATTGCCGATCACGACCTGATGTTCATTGAAGCCGTGTTCGTAGCCCCAGCACCACCAGGGCCTCGATCCCACGTGTCGCCAGGTGACCTCCGCTTCGGGAAGCGTGACGAACTGACACTGGGTAAGCGCGTCTGACGCGTGATGCTGGCGTTCGTGCAGCTCCAGCGGCTGGCACTCATCCCAGGGCCGATCGCTATTCTTTGCGAACAAGGTCTGCCGCTGACTCGTGGCCGGTGGCAGGGCGACCATGGTATCGCAGCTTTTGGGTGTGGTCATGTTTGGCTCCCATGTGTCGGGTCTGTGGCGAAAACAAGGGTCATCGTTGGGTCGAGGCCAGGGCACTGCCAGACCGGTATTGGCAGACTGGAGCATTGGCACGACAGCGCTCGGACTCGTTCTTGTGACGAACAAAGACTGACACAACCGTTTCAAACGGGGCCGACCTGCGTGCGGCCACCCGACCTGGAGGCGCGTGATGGTAGACAAAGTGAAAGTGGCTGTCCTGGGCATGGCCCATGATCATCTCTGGACGAATCTCGACGATCTGCTCAAGCGAGATGACGCGACGGTGGTTGGCGCCGCCGATGACAGCCCAAAACTCCGGGCCCAATTCGTTGAACGGACCGGATGCTCCGACACGTTCGAACACTGGGAGGACCTCCTCGACCAGCAGTCTCCCGACGCCGTGTACGGGTTCGGCGCCACAGCGCAGCACGCAGAACTTGTGGAGACCTGCGCCGAGAGGGGGATTCACGTCATGGTGGAGAAGCCGATGGCGGCAACCCTCGAGCAGGCCGATCGCATGCTGGTGGCGGCACGTCGACACCATATACGACTCATGGTCAACTGGCCCACGGCGTGGAGTCGTTCCATCCGCACCGCGTATCGACTGGTGCAGGAGGGCGCTGTCGGTCGCGTCTGGCAAGTGACGTGGCGTGGCGGACACGGTGGCCCCGACGAACTGGGCTGTTCGGACGAATTCTGCCAGTTTCTGTTCGACAAGGATCTGAATGGCGCCGGGGCTTTCAACGACTACGGCGGCTATGGTTCGTGCCTGTGCCTGCTGTTCATGGGTGGGTCGCCGACGAGTGTGGTGGGCATGGCGGGCCGGCTGACGAAGGATCATCTGCCCGTCGACGACAATGGGGCGATTCTTATGCGCTATCCGCAGGGCATGTGTCGCATCGAGATGACCTGGAGTGAGGCGGTGTCGAATGTGCCAGCTCACGATCCGGTGATCTACGGCACCGAAGGAACCCTCATTGCGGGCCGGCAAGTGACGCTGCACACACGCAGCGACGACGAGGGGACGGTGGTCGAACTCGACACCCTGCAGGAGAATGGGCAGAATGCGACGGATCACTTCCTGCATTCGATCCGTAGCGGCGAAGAGCCACAGTTTCAGACGAGTGCCCAGCTGTCGAGGGCAGCGCAAGAGATCATGGAGGGGGGACTGCGCTCGGCTATGTCCGGCGTCGAGGTCAGTCTGCCCATCGAAGACCACCTGTTTCGCGGGTAGGGAGAATCTGTCATGGCATTCAAGTTGGGTTTCTGTGCATTGCACTGGCGACAGCCCGATCTCGAGAAGGCATTGCCCGCCCTGGCCGAATCGGGTTGGGATGGATGGGAGTGTCGACTGCCGATCGAGTGGATGGGGTCTGTGAGCCGAATGCGAAGACTGTGCGACGATGCGGGCATGCCCATGGCGGTCATGGGCGCTCAAGGCTCACCGGACACGCGCGACTGGGAGCATGTGGAGCGCAACAAGCGGCGCATGGAGTATGCCGCCGAACTGGGAGCCGATTGTTACCTCTTCATGAATGGACGCAAAGAGGAGGGGTCCACGACGATCGACGACGATATCCGCGCAGCGGCAGATGGCGCCGACGAGTGGGCCGAATATGCGGCAAAGTTCGGACTGGAACTGACCTACCACATCCACACGAATCTGCTGGTGGACTCCATCGATGAGTGGCGTCTGTATATGAGTTGTCTGAAGAAGGCGAAACTCTGTATCGATGTCTCTCACGCCGAGCTGTGGGACTATGACCCGGTAGAGTCCATCGTAGACTTCTACAGCCAACTGAACTACGTGCATCTGCAGGACTATTCATCCTGCACTGTACGAGAGCAAGGCCGGTACAATCCTGTCTGGGTCGACGTAGGTGCCGCCGAGTGTCTGGACTTCAAAGACGTCCTCGATACGCTGACGGACAAGGGGTTCAGTCGCTGGGTCACGGCCTGCCCGCAAGCACCACCTGAAGGTGGCATGGAGGCGTCGCAATCAGCACACGACAGCGCTTCCATGCGACAATACATCCGTGGTCTGGGATACTGAGGCGCTCCCGCACGCGGCGGGCGGTGGCCTATTTCAGCAGCACCATACGGCGCGTCGAGACGCCAGCCTGTGTGACGAGCCGATACAAATAGACACCAGGCGCAGCACGCCGGCCGAGGTCATCGTCGCCATGCCACTGCACCTGATGTGATCCGGCGCCGTGCCAGCCTGAAGCGAGGGTCCGGACACGCTGCCCGAGGATATCGTAGATGACGATCTCCGCAGGCGACCCTTTTGCCATCGAATAGTCGATGGTCGTGGTCGGGTTGAAGGGATTGGGGTAACTCTGCCGCAGCTGGAATCCACGCGGCTCGAGAGCTTTCTGCTCTTCGATCGCCGTGGGGACGGGTTGTTCGCCGTCCAGAGGCAGGAAACGATAGATCCAGCCGTCGTATCCCACGACATAAAGTTCGCCTGCTTCATCTTCGCCGAAGGAGGAGATGTGGGACGGTGAGCCTGCGAGAAGAACCGAATCTGTCACCGCCGTGCCGTTGTGGCGAAGGGCCCAGATGTTCCCCGAACCGAAGTCCCCGTAGATGTAAGCTCCCACCAGATCGCCGAGTCTATGTCCTCGGTAGACGTAACCTCCGGTGACGGAGACACCGTGAGAGCGTCCATACGCAGCCACGGGCAGCAGCAGGTCATCGCGCTCACAGCCGGACCCACGGAAACAGGCGAATCCTTCCTGGATGTTCCATCCGTAGTTGCCACCACGTACGATCAGATCGATCTCTTCGAACGACCCCTGCCCCACATCACCGGCCCACAGATCTCCCGTGATCCGATCGAAGCTGAAGCGCCATGGATTGCGCAGGCCCCACGCCCAGATCTCTTCGCGCCAGTCGTCTGCATTGCCTACGAAGGGGTTGTCCGCAGGGATCGAATAGGCGAGTCCCTCGTCGAAGTGATCTACATCGATGCGCAGAATCGTCGCCAGCAGCGTCGTCGGATCCTGGCCATTCAAGAAGCGATCGTTTGACGCGCCGCCATCACCGAGACCGATATACAACATCCCATCGGGTCCGAAGGCGATCATGCCACCATTGTGATTGCCCGCCGGCTGGGCGACCTCGAGGATCACGCGCTCTGTCGAGGCGTCGAGAAGGTCGGGGTCGTCAGACATGGCCATCTCGGAAACGCGCGAGAAAAAGTCGCTGCGAGTGTACGACACAAAGACGCGTCCATTTGAGGCGAAGTCTGGATGAAAGGCCAGGCCGAGCAGTCCCCCCTCGCCAGGGCTGCTGTTTACAGAGCGCCGGTGGTCGAGGAAGATCTTCTCAAATTGGTCTGCGGCGTCGATCAGTCTGATGCGTCCTGGACGTTCGACGATGAAGATGCGACCCGATCCATCACCCGCATGGGTGAGCAGGAGGGGGTCATCTAGGTCGACGAAGTCGAACACGCGTTCGAGCTGACGGGGCGCGAGAGCGAGCTGAGCGCTGGCGATCACCGCCGTCAACAGGACACCGAGTGCGCATCGCAACCAGACGCCCCTGGCCGCGCTGCACGCGGCGATCTGTTGTGTCGTGAGCACACCACGAAGTATGGGTGTCTCGCCGTCGACCGCAAGCGGTTGACGGCCCCCCGGGGAAATGGCACGATTGATCCCGGAGTCGCAGGGCCGATCAGATCCAATGCCCTGCACACACTGTCACCCTGCCGCGAATGATGCGCACGAAGGACTGAACGACCACTATGGATACAAGATCTCTCGGCCGCACGGGCATTCAGGTCTCTCAGCTGTGTTTTGGCACGATGGCCTTCGGTGGAGACGCCGACGAATCCACCTCTGCCGCCCTCTACAGACGTTGCCGAGATGCGGGGATCAACTTCTTCGACTGTGCCAACGTCTATGCGGGTGGGCGCTCCGAGGAGATTCTCGGCAAGTTGAGCAAACATGAGCGCGACGAGCTCGTGCTCACGTCGAAGGTGTGTGGACGCGTCGGTCCTGGGCCGAACGATCGGGGACTGTCACGGCGTCACATTCACCAGCAGATCGACGTCAGTCTTCGGCGACTGCAGACCGATCACCTCGACGTCTACTTCATTCACAATCTCGATGCCGAGACGCCGATGGAAGAGACGCTGCGCGCCCTCGATGATCTGGTCCATGCGGGCAAGGTGCTCTACGCGGGGGTCAGCAACTGGGCGGCCTGGCAGATTGCCCGCGCCCTTGGCGTCAGCCAGCGTGAGCTGCTGGCGCCCTTTGCGTGTCTGCAGCCCATGTACAACGTCGCCAAACGTCAGGCGGAGGTGGAGATCCTCCCCCTTGCTGAGCACGAGGGATTGGGTGTGATCTCCTACAGTCCGGTGGGGGGTGGTCTTCTAAGTGGCAAATACGGGATTCGTCAGCGTCCGGATCACGGTCGCCTGATAGACACCCCGACGTATCAGAAGCGCTACGGAGACGATGCGTACTACGAAATCGCTGAACGCTTCGTCGACCACGCACGCGCCATTGGTGAGCACCCTGTATCCCTGGCCGTCGCCTGGGTCATGGCCCATCCGGCGGTGACGACACCCATCATCGGTGCTCGTTCCGTGGAGCAGTTGGAGCCGTCGTTGGCGGCCATCGATGTGCAGATGGACCCTGAGCGATACGCCGCCATCGCCGCCCTGTCATCGACCCCACCACCGGCGACGGATCGCACCGAGGACCAGGGGTAGTCAGGGCCGCGTGACGGTGAGGTAGTCGAACTCTGCCTTTGAACCGCCGTTGATCCGGAAGCCCACCTTCCCGTTGATCCAGAACCGTGTCGAATAGCTGCTCATGTTCTTGAATCTCTGTCCAAGAAACTGAAGTCCGGTGGCCCGGCGCTCGATGCGGACCGTGTTCCAATTGCTCTTCTTCTCGAGGGACGACGCCTCCCTCCAGTCGAGGATTCGTCGATACTCGCCCTGGTCCATCACGGCCAGAGCAAACTGACCATTCGGTCGGATGAGGATATTGCAGTAGTCGGCGCCCGACGACAGGCCCCAGATTAGACCGACCCACACCTTGCCGTGGAGAGGCGTCAAGACTGCGCGAGGGCCAACCTCGTCCACTTGGAAGTAGCCTCAGGGATGCCCGTCGTTCGATGGGGGTCCACCATTGACGCACACTATGGGATATCGCACGATTGGACGTCGCTGTTGAGATGTCACTGAAGAATCAGAGGAAGAATCCATGGCACGGCAGTACTGGCTCGTGAAGTGTGAACCCCACGAGTGCTCCTTCGACGAACTCAAGAAGCGTGAGAAGCGCACCGGATTCTGGCGCGGTGTGCGCAACTACCAGGCGCGCAACCTTATCCGTGATGACATGGCCAAGGGAGAGCTCGCCTTCTTCTATCACTCGAACTGCGATGAACCGGGCGTGGCGGGCATCGTCGAGATCGTGGCCGCTGGATATCCCGATCCGAGTCAGTTCAACAAGAGTGACCGCTACCACGACGCGAAGTCGAAAGCGGAGGATCCCCGCTGGTATTCATTCGACGTGAAGTGGAAGAAGAAGCTGAAGAGTTTTGTTTCCCTCGCTGATTTGAAGGCGAATGCGAAACTTGGCGAGATGAAGGTCGTACAGAAGGGTCAACGACTCTCCATTCAGCCTGTCACCGCGGCCGAATGGAAGCAGGTCTGCAAGATGGGGGGAATCACCGCATGAGGTGCGAGGCGAAATGGTAACGATCACACGTGTCGAGGCGATTCCCATCCTCGTACCCCTGACGACGGGGCTGACGACGAAGACGGCCCACGGTGAGCATATCGACTCACCCTATGTCGTGGTTCGTGTGCATACGGATGAGGGCATCACGGGCGTCGGAGAGGCAACGCTGGCGCCCAGGTGGAGTGGTGAGACCAGCCCCGGGTGTGTGGCTGTGATTCGCGACCTGCTCGACCCGGTGCTGCAGGGCGCCAATGCCCTCGACGTCAATGTGTGCCGACAGAGGATCGAGTCAGCGCTACGTCTGAATCCCTTCACCAAGGCGGCGGTGGAGATGGCGATCTGGGACGTGGCGGGCAAGGCGGCTGAGCGGTCTGTATGTCGCTTGCTCGGTGGACGTCTACGCGATGAATTGCCAATAAAGATGGTGGTCGGCGCTTTTCCCGTGGAAAAGGCGGTGGCCCTGGCACAGCGGTTCCTAGACGGAGGAGCTCGCCATCTGAAGGTGAAGGTGGGGCTCGATCCGGCGCAGGATGTGGCTCGTGTGGCGGCCGTGCGCGAGCTGGCGGGCCCCGACGTCGGGATCAGTGTGGATGGCAACTGTGGCTGGAGTGTTCCCGTCGCCTGCCGAACGCTGCCGCTGCTGGAGGCGTACGATGTGCGTCTCGCCGAGCAGCCGATCCGAGCAAATGATGTGACCGAATGGGCACGCCTGCGTGCCGCGACATCGATTCCACTGATGGCCGATGAATCGGTGTTCTCCCTGACGGATGCGTGGAACCTGGTGTCGAATCGCGCCGTCGACGTGCTGGCCATCTATCCCGGCAAACATGGTGGTTTGCTGGGCGCCCTCGAGATTGCACACCTGGCCCGGGCTGCGGGTATCGTGTGCAGTATGGGCAGCAATCTCGAGCTGGGCATCGGCACGGCGGCCATGCTTCATCTGGGTGCGACGGCAGAGGCCATCGACAATGAGACGTACCCGGGAGATTACCTGGGTCCGCTCTACCACGAAGCGAATATGATCACCGAACCGCTTCGCCTCGGTCCCGAGACCGCCCACGTACCGGACGGGCCCGGTCTCGGTGTCGAACTCGACGAAGATCAACTCGATCGCTGGCGGGACGGATAGGGTTATGGCCCATCTCGCAGATGGACACAGGCGCCAAGACTTCAGGAGACTGTGATGTCTGAGAACGCAACGGGTGTGACAGAGGAAGAGAAGTTTCGTTTCGACCTGACAGGTTTTTTCATTCGGCCCGCTATTCTCACACCCGACGAGGTGGCGGCGATCGTCGATCAGATCGATCGCATCTTCCACGATCCAGATTCACTGCCACCCCACGAGCGTGGAATGCCGGGTGGCGCAGCCCAACTGATCATCGACCATCCGAAGGTGATGGAGGTGCTGCATGAGATCATCGGCCCCGACGTGCGTCTGGAGAACACGACCTGTATCTGGCGCAAGAAGGGGGAGCGCCACGGTGATCTGCATGGCGGCGGCCCGCAGCAGATCGATCCGATTTTTGGCTATCGCAGCAGCAACGGTCGCATTCACGCGGGGATGGTGCGCGTCGTGTTCGAGTTGACCGATATCAGCAGAAACGACGGGGCGACCCACTTCATCCCGGGCAGCCACAAGGCGAATTTTCCCATGCATGCCGATCACATGTCTCTGGAAGAGGGAGAGCAGTCAGAGTTTCTCACCTCCTATGACTGTCCGGCAGGCAGTGCCGTGTTCTTTACAGAGAACCTGTGCCACGCAGGTCCGCCGTGGAAGCGGGACACGCCAAGGGTGGCAATCCTGAACGCGTATTCCCATCTGGCCACCCACTGGCATCGACTGAAGGTGACACCAGAGGTGATGAGTGGCCTGCCGCGTGAAAAGCAGGCCTACTTCCGCGAACCCTGGATTGCGGACTTTCGCTCGTCTCCGGCGACACACAACACCTTCGAACGCTTCATGGAAGGGGGCGAACCACCTGTCGACACGGACAACGAACCGTAAGGTCGCTCCGGGGTGCGAGTTCGACCGCCTGCATGGGCCCGTCAGGTGCAGATCTCTAGCTATACCGCTACTCTTCCCAGATGGGCCATTCGCTTTCCTGAAGCCGTGTCCACAGGCTGTCGAACTCCGCCGAACCGTCGTCCTCCCACTCGGTGAGTCGCACTCCGGCTGCGAAGGTCTCGTCCACGCCCTGCTTCATCAGGCGCTCTGCCTGCTGCAGATTGCGGTAGTAGTGTTTCAGGCCGCCCGGCAGAGTGACGACGGACAGATGGCGGGAGAATTCGGGTGCCGGTTGTGCGGAGATGGCATACCGATCGATGGCGGCCTCGTCGAGGACGACGCCCAGACCTGGCCCTTCAGGCACACGCATGAATCCCCGTTGCATCGTATGCGGTTCGGTGATCAGGTCGTCCACATAGGAATGATGGCCGGTGACGCCGGGGATCGTTGCCGTAGGCATGGCGGCGCCCAACTGGCAGGCGAAGGCGGTGGTGATCCCGGTACCCACGTATTGAAGCAGGATAGGTGTGTTGGCCGCAGCGAAGGCCCATCCCGCAGCGAGCGCATTGCCCACATTTTCGTGTGAACACAACGCGCCTTCGAAGTCTCCCGCACGCAGTCCGATCCAGGGTCCTGACGGTTGCCGTGACGCTGGTCGGCTGATCACCCCTGTCCCATGCAGGTAGAAGGGAATGCGGATCTGTGCATGAAGACGGCGCCAACCTTCGACGTCGTAGGCGAAGATGGGCTCCTCCACGCCCTTGACGACGGGAATCTCTTCCAGCTGACGCAGGATGGGCAGGGCCTTCTCTACGCAGATCAGAGAACCGTTGAAATCGAACTCCACACGGAAGTCGGGAGGGGCCACCTGCTGCATGGCCTGCGCCGTCTCCACAACGTCATAGAAGGCGCGGGCCTTGCACTTGAGACCCCGGTAACCACGACTCACCGCTTCTTCCACTTCGGCGGCCGAATCCTCTGGTGACATGCACGGCATCCACCAGCCCATGGAGACCCACTGGCGCATCTGAGGTCCCATCAGCTTCCACGCGGGTTGTCCCAGCTGCTTGCCTACCAGGTCATAACAGGCCATGTCGAGGTTGAAGCGACCGCTGCCCATCAAGTGATCGACGGGGTCGGTGCCGATATAGGGCGCCAGTACTTCTTCATCGAAGGGTGGCCCGACACTCTCGCCGAGTCCGACCCACTCGCTGTCGGTATGGAATCGATAGACCGTGTGTTCTTCGATCATGGAAAAGTGATGAAAACGTGTCCGAATCCGGTCCTGGTAGGGCAGACGCAGATGCAGGCATTCGATCGACGTGATTTTCATGGGTAGGGCTTCCTGTCGACGGATGAAGGGCAAACACCTGCAACGATAGGGTCTCGAGGAGTCGCGCCCAATCCGAGGCGGGCGAGCGAACCTTGCTCATCGTGCGTATCGTCAAACGAGTGTGATTCGCGAACCGTATACAGGAGATCGATGAAACCGAGTCGTCCAGCAGTTGCTGCGTTGATGGCCGTGGTCTGGTTTGTCGGCGTTTCTCAGGTCCAGAGTGAATGGCCCTACGACGACAGTCCTCTCAGACGGGGGACGCCCGTGGAGATCGGCGTACGCGTGGGGCATGACTATGACGGTGAGGCACCCAGCGCAGGCGCTCAATTGCGACTACCCATTCCACGGTTGCGTGGGTTTATCCTGGTGCCCAGTGCCGATATCTTCGATGCCGACGAAGGCGCAGACTGGCAGGTCAATGTGGATCTGCTCATGTCTTCGGGTCCGCGAGGGGGATTCTATGGGGGACTGGGGTTCGGCTGGGTCGACGAGGGTCGACCTGATCGCGAAAGAGCGATCAATCAGATTCTGGGTCTGCGGCTGCCCGTCGGACGCAGGGGCCTGCGTGCCTATCTCGAAGGTCGCTGGACCGAACTTGCCCGCGACACGGTATTTCGACTCGTCGGTGGTGTGAACATTCCGCTTTTCAGCTACTGAGGATCCGTCACAGGGGCCAGACACTCCCGGCGATCACGCCCCCGTCCACATAGATCACCTGGCCCGTGACAAAGTTCGAAGCCGAGGCGGCAAGAAACACCGCTGTGCCGACCATGTCCTGTGGTGTGCCCACTCGCTGGGCCGGCGTGCGATCAAGGATCCAGTCGTTGAATTCCTCATTCTCCCACAGATGGCTGTTCAGAGCCGTGGCAATGAATCCGGGTGCTAGTGCATTGACCTGGATGTCGTGTTCGGCCCATTCCACGGCAAGCCCCTTGGTCAGCTGCCCAAGGGCTCCCTTGCTGCCGGTGTAGACGGTGATCTTTGGCAGTCCCATGCCCGTCGCCAGCGATGCGATGTTGACGATCTTGCCACCCTGACCCCGGCCAATCATGCGTTTGCCGACTTCCTGACAGAGGAAATAGGCGCCCTTGAAGTTGACCCCCATGACCTGATCGAAGTCCTCTTCCTCAAGCTCCGTCGCCGGTTTTCGGATGTTGATACCTGCCACGTTGAAGAGGATGTCGATCTCGCCGAGCTCTGAACTCACCCGCTCGACGGCTGGGCCCAACTCATCGATCTGGCTCACATCCAGCGTCACCGACATGGATCGACGGCCTCGGGCGGCCACGGCGTCGGCAACCGACTCGATGTCGCTCTGCGTGCGTGCGGCGATGGCCACATCTGCCCCGGCATCGGCCAACCCCAGCGCAATCGCTTCACCGATGCCCCGGCCGCCACCGGCCACGAGGGCACATTTGCCCGCCAGATCGAAGAGACCACTCATCAGCTTGCCTTGGGCTCGTTGGCCTGTACCGATCCGGAGGCCAACTGACGAGTCTCCAGGCGATTCGGGCGAAAACCGACAACGACGGTATTGCTGTTGCGGTCGAGCACGTTGTCCGGGTCGATGCGGTGAGGATTGTCCTCGGCTCGACCAATGGGGCGCAGGTCGGTGTGGTGATACCCGAAGCGTACCGCCTTGCGCCATTCGTCGGTGCGATTGCAGTCGGACCAGTGAATGGTCAGATAGCTGAAGAAGATGACGTCTCCCGCTTTGGCCGGTATGGTGACGGTCTCCACCTTGTCCGGGTGGTAGACATCCGGTGGCAAGTGTGGAGCTGTATCGGGACCGAGCACATGCTCGAGGGGGCCATTCTCATGGCTGCCTCGCACGACCTGCAGGGCGCCCGAGTCGATGGGGGCATCATCAAGGTGCAGCAGACAGTCGACGTACGCGGCTCCGTCGTGCGGATAGAATGGGTAGTCCTGATGCATGGGGAATGGTGTGCCCATCTCTGGCGGTTTGGCGTGCAGGACGGTGTGATGCCACTGCACGCTGTTGCCGATCAGATCGCTCACGCAAGAGAGCATCTTCTCATGAAAGATGACGCGGCCCCAGACGCCTGAGTAGTGCTGCGGGTTGTGGAGGAATACGGCCTTCGTGTTCTGTCGCTCTTCATCGGCCAGATACCGATCTCGCCACGGTCCTTTCCAGCCGATGGTCTGCTCGCCCCACTCTTCGATAATCCGCACCATATCACCCCCGAGGGCGGCCACTTCGTCCTGGGAAAACAAGCCTTCCACTTTGACGTAGCCGTCCTGTTGATAGGCGTCGATCTGTTGTTGCGTCAGCATTGTTATTTCTCCGCAGGCACGGCGATGCCGCGCATGATCGTGCGCTGAGTGACCAGGAAAATCGTCATCGTGGGAATACTGACGATGAGGATCGAGGCAAACACGGCGGCCGACGGGGCTTCCTGTTGGAATTCACTGAGCCACACAGCCAACACGTGCATGCTTGGATCGGGGCACACCAGCAGTGGATAGAGGAACATGAGCCAGGCGATGTTGAAGGTCTGCAACGCCACCACGGCGAGGATCGGTTTGCTCAGCGACATGGTGACGTCCCAGAACATGCGCAGCTCGGATGCGCCATCGATCAGTGCCGCTTCGTAGAGGTGACGGGGCAGGGAATCGAAGAAACCCTTGAGCAGAAAGATCAGATACCCATTCACGACGATGGGCAGCACGAGCGCGATGAAGCTGTTGAGCAGGTCGAGTTGCCGAAGAATCAGAAACTGGGGAATCATGCCCACCATCGGTGGGAAGGCCATGGTGGCCATGAACAGCAGGATCAGCTTCCACATGCCCGGTGGCTGAAAACGAGACAGGGCATATGCGGCCAGGGGCTGCAGAGTCAATGACAACACGAGGGCGAGCACGACAAAGATGACGGTGTTCAAAAAGGCGCGGCCCTGCACGAACAATTCGAAAAACACGTTGGAGAAATTGACGGTGGCAAAGTCCCAGCGAAGCTCCCGTTCATTGGCCAGAACGTATTGGACCTCCATCTCGGCGATCGGCAGCGGAATGAGCCAGTCTGTGTGCCGGCTTTGATGGCGTGCATTCAGCGATGCCAGATCGGTGTAGTTTGCCGCCAGCCAGTCGTGCCAGGCGTATTCAGGACCGACCAGATACAGATCGTCGTCCGCCACCTGGTCGAGAAATGCTGAGTAGTCCTGGCGCCGTGAGCCGCTGAGCCATTCACGGTCGCCGGGCAGATGAATGTCATCGAAGGATCGAAAGTCCGCGTCCCAGCGGCTGTTCAGGGCCGTCAGTGTGCCGTATTTCTGACGAAGGAAGCTTCCATAGGACGCATCGTCGACGTCGCTGCGGATGAAGCTCACATTGAGGATTTTCCGCACGAAAAGAATCCACTCTTCCCTGAGGCGGGGCTCGTCGACCTTCGGGGCGCGTTGGGGAAGGACGAAGTCCTCAAAACGTTCGATAGGCACCACGTGTGCCGCGTTGTAGTCGTCGACACGGTCGGTGCCGTAGGCGGGCGCGATGATGTTCTGAACGAAGGTTCCACTGACAGAGCTGAAGGCACGCTCTGCAAGGGGGCGCTCTTCAAGAAGCCGGAAATACTCGGTGTACAGAGTGGCCGGCGTGTAGTCGTAGCGCGCCACCGTCCACTGCGGGATGTTCAGCGTCAGCTGATGCCAGTTCTCGACGGGCGCGCCCATGTCTTCGCCAAAGGCGGCGATGTCGCCGTCAAAGGCTGTCTGCACTCGCGCCCGCAACCGCCGCAGATTGGCCGAAGAAATCCGCTTCAGAAGTTTCGTGCCACCCAGGATCCACCAGTGCCTCGGGATGTCCTGCTCGTCGGCAAAGCGCCGAAGGTCTTCGACTCGAGCGCCTACGACGCGTTCGGGCACGGTGGCCAGTTGGAAGCTGAGATCCTGATAGCCCCGCATCTGGTTCATGGAACTCACGTCATGGCAGTACTTCATCTCCAGGAACTTGCGGACCAGAACGGCATCGTCCTCGAAGTAATCCGGCACGACATCCATCTGGGCCACATCCATCTCGCTACGCACGGAGCCGGACAACATCAGGAGAAAGGGATAGACCATCGTGGTACCACCAAGGAGCAGGGCCAGGATGACCACTCCCTGAAGGATCCTGCCCTTTACCGACCGCGCTTCGACCTTGGTCAGGACAGGCATAGGCGTGCCTCATCGAAAGGGGATCGTCGTGTCGGGGATGGCATGACGTAGTCGTTCATCACTTGGTCGGCCATCATTTCGTATCCGCCGTGGAGAACTCAGCCTGCGACATGCGCTTGAGCTGATAGGCGGTGAGCACGATGACCATGGCACCCAGCACCCACGCCATGGCGGCACCCAGGCCGTAGTGGAGTTCCATGAAGGTGCGTTCGAAGATGTCGAGGCCCAGCACACGGGTGGCACCGTTCGGCCCACCTCCGGTCATAGCGAGGATGAAGTCGGTGCCCCCCTTGAAAGAGCCGACGATGGCCCCCACAAGCTGGATCAGAATCAGGAACTTCACCCTTGGAAGCGTGATGTAGGCGAGTCGCTGGAGAATACCCGCACCATCCATCGTCGCCGCTTCCACCAGCTCTTCAGGAACGGTCTTGAGAGCGGCCAGGTAAATGATGCAGCCTGGCCCCGCCGTGGCCCAGACGGTGGGCAACACGACGCAGAGCATGGCCAGGTCGGGGTCGTCCACCCAGGAGAGGGGTTCCACAGCGAAGGTGCCGACGAAGCCAGAGAGGAAACCTCCCACACCAGACCATCCCGTCACCCCGGCCAGGTCGAGGCCACGAGCCAGGATCGCGAGTTCTCCGGGGCCCGTCCAGGCGCTGACGACGGGCATCATCGTGGCGATGACCAGCCCCGATCCGAAGGCCGCAATCACGGCCCGCACGGGCCAGGTGAGTTCTCGCAGCTGGTAGGCGAGGGAGAAGATGAGACCGATCAGGGAGAGCCATAGCCCGAGTCCTGCCAGCTTTACGAAGGTCGCCGGAATGGGCCCGAGGCCGTTGAGCAGCAAGAGCAACTGATTGAAGAATCCCGACTCAGATGGTTCATACAGCTGCCGCCAGAGGAACACCATGATTACACCACTGACGACGGTGGGCAGATAAAAGACGGTGCGGAAGAAATACTTCAGTCCAGCAGTGGGGACTTCATCGAGGAGGATGGCGACGAAGATCGGTGGCCAGAACCCAAGCCCGACGGTGAGCAGCACCCAGTAGAAGGTGCGTCCCAGAGATCCCCAGAACCGGGAGTCGTAGAGTACGGTAGCGAAGTTGTCGATGCCGACGAAATGTGAGTCGATGACGAGTTCATAGTCGAACAGCGCCAGAGGCGCCCCCATGATCATGGGGATGTATTGCCAGAACAGGACGACACCGAGGGCTGGCATGACGAGCAGATAGGCCGTTCGGAAGCTCCACCAGCTGCGTTGCGATCCGCGGGCGCTCTCCTCGGTGGTGAAGATGCGCCAGACCCACACGAGGGATCCGCCGAAGACGAGGGCGATAAACAGCAGCACCGAGGCACCGACCATTCGGCGATGGCTCCATTCCTCGGCCGTCAGCTCGCCGAGGAGAAATCTGTCGACTCGGTCAGCATACAGATCGAGCCCTTCGGAAATGCGGGCGATGGCCTGCTCGCGTGGCAACTCAAGCAGAGGCTGCTGCAATGCCCAGTTGATGGGCTCGGACACCTTGTTGTAGATGAACTGCGTGTTCTTTCCGTATGGTTCGGGAACGCCCGATGCGAGAGCGAGCTGATAGGTGTCTTTCCACCCGGGAGGGACCTGACGCAGAATGTCGTCGTAGCCGAAGCGTTCGAGGAGGTCGGGCCGCACGAACCGGCCATACCCATTGTCGATGAACACCTTCGTGCGGATCCGCTGGGCCCTCTCGCTCGTCACAAACCAGATGTACTGCATGACGGCAAGCTTCTGCCGTGGAGATGTCTGTCGGAAGATCCCCAACATACGCGCATTCAGATCGCCACCGCCGACACCACGCGGTGATTTGGGAATCGGCGCAATCCCCACCAGTTCGGGGTTGATGCTGGCGAGCATCTCGTCCTGCAGGTCCGTGAACTGCATGCCCACCTGACCGCGCTCCCACTTCAGACTTGCATCGTTACCCGGCAGGCCGATATAGGCGACGCCCTTGTAGGTTTCGCCTCCCGCTTCGAAGGGCTCGTCCACCAGCCGTAGAAGGAAGTAGATGGCCTCGGCCATTTCCGGGGTGTTGAAGGAGGCGCGCCAGCGCCCATCCTCACCCCGGGCCATGAAGGTGGCGCCATTGGAGGCCAGAAAGGAGTACGCACCATAGCTGATATAGGGCCCGCCACTGAAGGTGATGCCGTATTTCCCGGGCAGGGCTTTGATGCGGCGACTGAACTGAAGCAATTCGTCCCAGTCGGCAGGCGGGCGTCGAGGATCGAGGCCCGCCTGCTGAAAGAGATCTTTCCGATAGAGGAGGGCCTTCGCCAGGACCGTCGTGGGCATGGCCCAGATATGCTCCCCGCGTGGAATGCCATCCTTCTCTGTATCGGCCTCCCGATGAATGACGGGCCACACGGGAGGTGGTACTCGATCGAGGATCGCCTGCCGGGCACGATCGATCTGGTTCACGCTTGGTTCGGCGAGCCACTGCCCGTTTTCGTCAAACTGACGCAGTCGCTCATCGTCACTCAGGACGCGGGCGACCAGGGTTTCCAGCGGTTCCAGAAATCCGTGATTGATGTAGCTGGAAGACTGACGAAAGTTGACGTAGATGGCGTGAGGCGGGTTGCCAGACGCGATGCCCATCAGTGGGCCCGTGTCCATGGCGTGCCCCTCGATTTTCGGCATGGCGAAGGGCTGGATCGAGTAGTTCGGATGCTGTTCGAGGAAGGCCCGCAACACGGCGCGCTGGGCGAGGGCGCCGGCGCTCACGTTGTCCACCTTGGGTAGATCGCCCGAGCGAACCACGACCATCTCGTCGTCAGCATCGGTACCGGTCAGGGCCACCAGGCCGATGACCAGACCAACGACCACGGGTCGCAGAAACCGATGCCTGACTCTTCGCGCCGGGGGGAAGGTGGAGTCATCCAACATGGAGCGGATGTTACAAGGCGGTGACAGCGCCAGCAAGTGAGGACACGGGCGGCAGCCCCCTGGCACCGGAGAGAGTGGCAACCGAGTTTACGCATATGCCACGAATCGACCCGCGTGCCGTTCAGAAGATGATGGTGCGCCGAAACTTCCTGTTCAAACACCAGATGGCCAATGCACTGGCGATCAGCTACGAACGCCTGACGCAGATCCTTGTGGGTGGTGAGGATGATGTGGAGGAGGCGCTGATCGTCAGGATCTGCAAGTTGCTCGACTGCGATCGACAGCAGATCATGAAGTCGGATCAAGACTGAGGAATGAGCGGGACGGGTCGACGAGGACTCGCCGCTGCAATGCTCGTCGACCCAGAAGAAGACGGAATCCCATGCTGGCGCGCTCGGTGAGCGTCAAGTCGATGGGCCAGCACGACGCTCCCAGACACAGATTTGTGCGGATGACGGGACGGACTTCTGCAACCCCCGCGGAGATCTTCACGCTGCGCTCGTCGATCACCTCAGCGTCGCAGGTCAGATGGCTCGTCGAGTCTCGTTGAACCGGATAGACGCGGAAGCGAATCCGCAGGACCCCCTCGTCGAAATATTGATGCAGATCGACGGCGTGAAGGGCCGATGTGCGTGCACCCGTATCGATCTTCCCCTTGATCCGATCGATGCCGATGTCGGGCAGGCTAACCCACTCGCGCCAGCCGACGGTAGGTCTCACGCTCTCACCTTTACCCATGTTACTCGATCCTTCGATGGTCTCGCTTCGGCGGTCTCGTGACGGTTGTTCCTGCCCGACGTCGATCCTTAGTTAAGATTCTGCTCGCCCTCTGCCCAAGTCCAACGCTCAAGCTGACCACAGGATCGACCGAGATGACCCGTAATGGTTATGGCCACATGGTACACGATGACTTCGTCGATCGTCTGCGGCAGGTGCGTGCTGAGCGTCGGGAGCGCCTCGCCGCCATTCGTACTCGTGCGCAGGCCGAGGCCTATCAGCGTCGTGTGCGCAAGGCAATCCGGCGAGCTTTCGGTCCCCGACCGTCCAAGACGCCGCTGAACCGCCAGGTGACGGGCATCATCGAGACCCGTGACTATCGGCTCGAAAAACTCACCTTCGAAAGTCGACCTGGTTGTCTGGTGACGGGCCATCTCTACGTGCCCCACTCGATCGACGGCAAGGCACCCGCGGTTCTCGGAACCTGTGGACACAGCGACAGCGGCAAGCTCGAACCCAAGTATCAGGGGTTCTGCCAACGACTTGTGCGCAATGGTCACATCGTACTCATCTACGATCCCTTCAATCAGGGCGAACGAGATCAGTACTGGCCGTTGAGCGAACGCGACGTAGTTCGCAACTGCTGTCACGCCCACAACATGATGGGCAAGCAATTGGAGTTGGTGGGTGAGTGGTTCGGCATGTGGCGAACGTGGGACGGCGTACGTGCCCTCGATCTGCTGCTCGCTCGACGTGATGTGGACCGCACCCGCGTAGGTCTGACGGGCAACTCGGGTGGCGGCACGATGACCCAGTGGCTGTGGGCGACGGAACCGAGATTCACGATGGCCGCACCGAGTTGTTTCGTCACGACCTTCCTCAACAACCTCGAGAACGAACTGCCCGCCGATTGCGAGCAGTATCCACCGGGGGTAATCGGTGCGGGTCTGGAGATGGCCGATTTCTATATCGCACGGGCCCCGGAACCGGTCATGCTGCTCGGCCAGAAGTACTGCTTCTTCGATCGCCGCGGGTTGCAGGAATCGTTCGAAGAGGTGCGCCATTTCTACGACCTGCTCGGCGCGCTACCCCAAGCCTCACAGGTTTTCCTCGGCGGTCATGGTCACGGCTATCACGAAGACAATCAGGAGGCGATGGTGGGTTTCTTCGCCAAGCACGCGGGAACGAGCGCAAAGAGGCTGAGAGATCCTGTACTGCTCGACGAGGCAGAGGCGTTGGTTACACCGAAAGGGAACACGATCGATGCTGGAGCGACGCCGATCTACGAACTGGTGGACGACATCGCCCAGAACCTGTCAGCGGAGCGCCCCAGGTTGTCTGCCACCAAGCTCAGGTCTTCCGTGGGCGACATTCTGTGTTTGCCCGAACGAAAGAACGCGCCTCACTTTCGCATCCTCAGAGCAAACCGTGTGGAGGGTCAAACCGTTGCCCGGTATGCAGTGGAGACCGGTCCAGGTGTGGTCCGCGCCATTCTGCACAAACCCATGCCGGACGGGGCACGTGCTCACACCCTCGACGTGGAATCTGCCGTTCATCTCCATCTGCCTCATCAGGCATCGGAGCTGGAATGTGCCGACCGGTGGGTGAACACCACCGCGGGAAACCACGTGCTCTATCTGCTCGACGTAAGAGGGCTGGGCGAGTCCAAACCAGATGAGACGGGTGGTTTCTTTCACCCCTACGGTATGGATTACATGTTCCATGGCCACGAATTGCTCTTTGGGGAGAGTTGGTTGGGGAAGCGGGTTCACGATGTGTTGGCGACGGTAGATCTGCTGCTGACCGAGGGCGCCCGTCGCGTGACGATCAGCGGAACCGGTCAGGGCGCCGTGCTGGGTGGCTTTGTGGCCCTCATGCACGCGAAACTGGGCTCGGTGACATTGAAGGGAGCACCCCTGTCCTATCGCTCTATGGTGCGAGCCCCTCTCGTGTCCTGGCCGGTGGCCAATTTCGCCCGCGGTGCGCTGGCGGTCTTCGACTTGCCCGACATCTACCACGCCCTCGGTCGTCGGCTGACCCTGGTGGAGCCATGGGACGAACTGATGCAGCCACTGCGGGGCGCTCGTCTTCGCCGTGCCCTCCAAGCGGAAGGCCTGCGGACGGGTTAGGTAGGTGTCAGTCCGCTACGAGGGTGTGATCTCGACGGCCGTCGAGGCCGGCGACGACGGGGAAGGATCGTTCTCGGGGCTGGCCCTCTTTCGGTGTGTATTGCACCTGGGGCGAGAAATAGGCATAGAGTGCTGTGTTGCGCGGGTTCGGCGACTGATTCGCCCCTGAGCCATGGACCATCAGGCTGTGGAAACAGACTGCACTTCCCGCTCGGAGCGGCACGTCGATGCGGGCGCTGATGTCGATGTCCTGTCTGGACGTGACGGCGTCGTCTGCGCGTGTAATCTGTCCCCATTCCTGCAGACCCCATTTGTGGCTGCCGGGAATGACCTGGATGCATCCATTTTCGGGCGTCGCATCGTTGAGGGCGATACTCACCGTGACCAGCGTCGGTGGGTCCATGGGCCAGTACGCCGAGTCCTGATGGAGGGCGTGGGCTGAGCCATGATGGGCGGGTTTGAGCATCAACGTTGACCGGAACAGTAGTAGATCATTGCCGATGAGCCCCTGGATGACCGGGACGAGTCGGCTGTGACGTGCGAGATCACCAAACAGATCGGAGTAATTGCCCGTATTTTCAACCTTGCGCAGCACGGGCAGCCCATCGTCACGCTGCGCAACCCCGGCGTGTGGCTCTCGTTGGAATTGACGTGCCTCCGGCTTGCCCGCCTCATCGAGTTCAGCGGCCAGAGCATGAAGACGCTCGATTTCATGCCGGTAGGCATCCAACTCATCATCGGACAGCAGGTCCTCGACGATGAGATAGCCCTGTTCTTCAAAAAAACGCTGCGCGTCAGCGGACATCACTCGCTCCCCAGGAATCAGAAGATCTCACCCGAAAGGTCACACGATGCGAATCATCGATGCACACGTACACACCCTGGCGACGTATCAGCCCATGGCACCCTTCGAAGACATGGGTCGTGTGGATCGTCTGCTTCATCACATGGATGAAGCGGGTGTCGACAAGGCACTGATGTTGCCGGTGGTGGCCGACTTTTCACCCGATAACAACGCAGATTGCGGTCGTTGGGCAAAGGATCATCCCGAGCGCCTGGCGGCCATGACCGATGTGCCCCTCGACGACCCTGATGCGGCAGAGCGAATCGCAGCAGCACGAGCTCAGTTCGGAGCGGTGGCGATCAGCTGTTACCCTCGCACGCCCGATCTGGAATGGATGACGACGGCAGACCATGAGGCGATCTGGATCGCCTTACAGGCCAGTGGTCTGGTGTGCAATCTGCAGGTGACGCCACCCAACTACCCACATCTGCTGGAGTTGGCCCGTCGTTATCCGACGACAAAGTTCGTGATGAATCACTTCGGCCTGCCCAAGGGGGCTGGAATCAAGCCGGAAGATTCAGACTTCGGAGGCCTGAAGGCAGCGGGCAATCTCGACAACGTCTTCGTCAAGGTTTCCGCCTACTACAGTGTCGCCGACGCGGCGTGGGACTTCCGCTGCCCCAAGGCGCTGGCGTATCTGTACGCCCTACGAGATCTGCTCGGTGCAGATCGACTGATGTTCGGTAGCGATTGGCCGCCGGCTGGGCGTCAACTGACCTATCGCCAGATCGTCGAAATTGTGCGTAATGAGGCCACGAACCTGAGTGATCACGAGCGCTCAGCGATCCTCGGTGAGACGGCGGTAAAGGTCTACGGCGTCTGAAGCGAGCCGACGCCTGCTGTTGAGGCTAACCGTGACCCCACGAGCGTAGCTGGTCGATGGCCGCAGGGAACTCGCCGATCATCCGCTGTACACCGGTGATGTCGAAATCGCGACTGCTGTTGGTCAGCGTTTCGTCCCATTGCTGAAGGGGGGCACAGGAGTGAGATGCGCCAAGCTGACGGACATCCTCACCGAACTCCTCGGTATCGGTAATATCCATCGTCGACGTCAGACCCGCCCACCGACCACGTTGTGCCTCCAGCGGGTCGATCAGGATGCTCAACGGATCTGGATCCGCTGAGGCTTCGTCCCACTCTTGCGGCGACTCGGCCGTCGTATCTGACGCAACACCGGCTGGGGGTGGGGAAGAAGATCCGGCACGCGAGACTCAGGCACTCAAGCGGTCCGCCGCCCCTCGCATCGCCTTGTAGCACTGTTGTGCCGTGCTCCATGGGTCATAGTCGGGGCGATTCCAGATCTGTCCACTCACTTCGGCAGTGATCGGCAGATCGAGTCCGACGGCCGAGACGGTCCTGAAGTAGTCATCTAGGTCGAGACTGCCATCTCCAGGCAGCTGAAAGTGCACCTTACCCGCCTCATCCTTGTAGCCATCCTTCAGGTGGGTGTGCACTGACCATGGGGCACACAACTCGGCACAATGATGAAGATCCATCCCCAGCACATGGAAATGGCTCTGATCATAGTTCAACCGGACACTATCATGGTCGAGGGTTTCCACGAGCCACACCGCTTTCTCAGGGGCGTTGAACTCCTGCCCCACGTGTGCTTCGGCGGCGATAATACACCCATGGTCTGCGGCGATGTCGGCATACGGTCTCAGTCGTGACGCCACCTCATCCCGGCATTCTGCCCACTCGACCCCATGGGACCCAAGGGTTGTGGTGACGACGGGGGTCCTGTCGTCGTAACTCAGATCGACGGCGAGTTGGCAGGATGCAGCTAGGGCCGCTGACTTGGCCGACGTGTCCTCTTCCGGGGAACAGAGGTTGATCAGATACATCAACACTGGAGAGGGGAATCCGGCACGTTGGAACGCTTCGCACAAGCGCTTGCGCGCATCTACATCGAGCTTGCTCGCCGCTGTGGGCCACGCATCCCCGACGTTGAGTTCCAGGCCGTCGTAGCCGATGTCGCGAACACGTTCGATCGCCTCGAGGGGATCGATGGTCTGCAGGGCATAGGTGCTATAAGCGATCTTCATCGTCGTCTCTCGTTGGCGCTGACGAGGTGAACATCTGACATTCCAAGAAGGATCATAGCGAACCCGCTCCCCGATGGGAAGGAATACAGGAGGGTTTGGAAAGATGACGAGTCGCAGAAAATCCTCACTGGCCCTGGCCTGTGCATCCGTCTTTGCTCTGAGCGGCTGTGGCGATGACGATGCATCGCCCACGCAAAGCAAGGCAGATCTGCTCGTGGGGACGTGGTATCTGGAATCCACCGAGGGAGACAGCGACCTGGCGGCACTCGTGAATGTGTCCTACACCTTCGAGCCGGGGGGTGGTGTCAGACAGCGCGTCGGGGGAGAGTTTCTTCGAGTGCTGCGCGAAACCGAGGCGGTTCAGCAAGCGTTGGAGGGTGAAGATCTTGGCAACGCAGATCTTATCGACGGGGCGAATCTGAACTGGATCGGAGAATGGACGCTGTCGGGGGATTCACTCCATGTGGCTTTCGATCTACTCATCGTCGAGGTCTTCGGCGACGTGCCGATCATCGGCAAAGTCACCTTGCCCGTCTTCGAGCAGGCCCTGAATCCGGCGGCCCAGACAGAACTCGACTACATCTGTGAACTGGCTGAAGGCATCCTGAGCCTACGAGGCAGGGCGGTAGCGATCGGTGTGGGTGCCGGCAGCGGGCAACTCACCGAGCAGGTGGAGGGTACTGCGGGGGAGTTGGCCCAGCAGGCTGTCGATCTGTTGGCGACCCATCTGGAGGGACAGGACACCCAGCGCTACGCGAAGCGCTGACGTTGGCCACAGCACCTTCGTCTGGCGCGGCGGGAGGTGCAGGCCTCGGTGACCTCAGCCCTTGGTGACCTTGTCGCCGACGCGGATCATCCCCGACTGGACAATCCGGGTGTTGATTCCGCGAAGGCACATCTGTTTGCCTTCATCGGAGTTTACAAACTCCATCGCGTCCATCCCGAATCGTTCGACGAATTTCTTACAGCCAGGATGGGGCTCCTCGGTGACTTCGACGATCGCATCGTCGCCGATCCGTACCTTGGAACCAATGGGCAGGTTGTCGCGACCGATATCGAAGTCGACATAGAGCTGATCGCCTGCCAGAGGCCAGCGCTCTTTGCTGCCTGATACCAACTGCGCCGCCCGCGCATTCATGAGTGTCAATTGCGCCAGCAGTTTCGGCTCGCGAGGTGGATCCGACTGCTGTCCACGCGTGGCCCAGTTGTCTCCTACCAATCCCTCATCGGTGTCGAGTTCGCCTTCGTCGATCAGATCACGCTCGCCGATGGCAGGGCGTCGCGCAATCAATTGCAGTTCGCCTGACTCTTTGGGCGACTGCTTGATCTGTGGCAGGCCGGACTCGAGTTCGTCCGTGCTCAAGTGCTTGGCTTCCATTCAAGAAACTCCTGTCAGGGGAACGCCGTCGTCTGGATGACGCTAAAGCTTTCGCCCTCAACACGCCAGATGCGATACGTACCGCTGAGGATGTCGCCCACGTCATCGAAATCGAGACTGCCGGCAGCACCGGTGTAGTCGATGTCTTCACCTGTGCGCAACAGGTTGCGGGCAAGGCTAAACTGTGCCGCTGTCACGGGTGTGCCGTCCACAGAGACTGACTGCATGCTGGCTGCAATGCGCGTGGGTTCGACAGGCTGGGCATGCAGGGCGGCCAAGGCCAATAGATACACCGCGTCGTAGGTCGACTCACTGAAGCTCTCTGGCTCTATGCCATAGCGTTCGACGCGAGCCACGAACGCGAGATAGTCGACATGGTCTTCTGGCGCGATGGGCATAGTGCCGACCATACCTTCAGTGATGCCAGGTGCCGAATTATCGAGGAAGGCCTAGCTAGTATTGCCGTCGCAACCGAGAAAGGTCGGTATGTAGTCGTCTGTTACATGATTCGTGGCGGCGACTGTGATCTTCGCCCCGTCCTGATCGTAGGTGATCAGATAAATCAGGTCAGGTTGCTCGCCGAAGGCGCGCTCAACGACACCGGAGTAGTCGAAGGCATCGATCTGATTGCTGCTCAGCTCGGGGTACGCGATGGCAGGAGAGGTCGAAGAGGGCGAGATCAGCAACACGCCAGCTGGGATCAGCACTTGCTCGGCGGCCATGATGCTTGAACTCGACGCGCCTGCGCCGATCACGGCGACCACGCCGTCCTCGACGAGCGCTCTGGCACCCTCTACAGCAATTCAGGGCACCGTCTCAGTATCAGCCACCAGCAACTCAAACGAACGGTCGAGGACACCACCCTGCGCGTTGATTTCGTCAATGGCCATCTGCGCCGCCTGTCGCCAGACCGGTCCTTTGACCCATGGGCCAGAGATGGGCACCAGCAGACCTACGCGTGCCGGCTCTGCCTCATCGACCGGTCCCGTGGTGCCGCCACCCTTGTCCGAGCCGCAACTGAGCCATGTTAGACACAATAGCAGCAAATCGGTGATCAGACGCTGCGTCTGCCTGATGCCTGGCCTCAGATGCTGGCTTAACCGCTCAGGCAACTGGGGAGCTGATGCGGGTTGTTCGCTCGTGTTTCTCACCCCATAAATGTCAGCAGCCAGGGGCCGCTACACCAGTATAGGGTCCCTCAAACCGCGGGCCTGAGTGGACGGCTCCGACGGGATCTCTTCTCTTAGCTATTCCTCTTCGAGAGCAAGATCTCATGTCTGGCGACTACCAAGCTGTCTACGACTCCTGGTCTGCAGATCCCCAAGGGTTCTGGGCGCGCGCCGCTGCCGACGTGCAGTGGTACGAACCGTGGACGGCGGTCCTCGATGACACACAACCGCCCTTCTATCGCTGGTTTCAGGGCGCACAACTCAACACGTGTTACAACGCCGTTGACTACCACGTGGAGAATGGCCGAGCAGACCAGCCGGCACTGATCTATGACAGCCCCGTGACGGACACGATCAGGCAGTACACGTATCGTCAACTGCGGGACGAGGTCGCCCTTCTGGCAGGGGCATTGACGCAGAAGGGGGTGGAGAAGGGTGATCGGGTCATCATCTACATGCCCATGGTGCCACAGACGGTGATGGCCATGCTGGCCTGTGCCCGAATCGGTGCCGTGCACTCCGTCGTGTTCGGCGGGTTTGCCGCCGACGAACTGGCCACGCGAATCGACGACGCCAAACCAAAGCTGATCCTGTCTGCCTCGTGCGGCATCGAGCCCAAACGCATCGTCGATTACAAACCGCTGCTGGACAAGGCGATCGAGTCAGCCCAGTTCAAGCCCGACACGTGTCTCATCCTGCAGAGGCCTCAGACCCAGGCCGATCTGGTCGCGGGTCGTGACTGCGATTGGGAGGAAGCGGTGGCCGCCGCTGAACCTGCGCCCTGCGTGCCCCTGGCGGCGACGGACCCGCTGTACATCCTCTACACGTCAGGGACGACAGGGATTCCCAAGGGCGTCGTGCGCGATAATGGTGGTCATCTGGTCGTCCTCAAGTGGAGCATGAGCAACATCTACGGTGCAGCGCCTGGCGACGTCTACTGGGCTGCATCCGATGTGGGCTGGATCGTCGGTCACTCGTACATCGTCTATGCCCCGCTATTTCACGGCTGCACGACGGTGCTATACGAGGGGAAACCTGTGGGGACGCCCGACGCCGGGGCCTTCTGGCGCGTGATTTCCCAACACAAAGTGAACATCCTGTTCACGGCTCCCACGGCTTTTCGAGCGATCAAGCGTGAAGATGCTGACGGTGACTTCATCAAGCGGTATGAACTGGATCACTTCCGTGCTCTATTTCTGGCAGGCGAACGCTGCGATCCAGATACACTGGTCTGGGCCCAGGAAAAGCTCAACGTGCCAGTCATCGATCACTGGTGGCAGACCGAGTCCGGCTGGCCCATCGCAGCCAAGCCTCTCGGGATCGAGCCTTTGCGCATCAAGCCTGGATCGGCGGCCGTGCCTGTACCGGGGCATGACGTGCGCGTACTGCTGGATGATGGATCTGAAGCCGCCACCGGCGAAGTGGGTACGGTGGTGGTCAAACTTCCACTGCCTCCGGGCTGGTTGCCGACGTTGTGGAACAAAGACGAGCATTTCCTACAGTCTTACTTGAGCGCCTTCGATGGTTACTATCTGACGGCCGATGCCGGCTTCAAGGATGAAGACGGGTATCTGTCGATCATGGGCCGCACGGATGACATCATCAATGTCGCCGGCCATCGCCTTTCCACCGGCGGCATGGAGGAGGTTCTGGCCTCGCACGGCGACGTGGCCGAGTGCGCTGTGCTGGGTGTGCATGATGACTTGAAGGGGGAGATCCCCGTAGGGTTGGTCGTGCTCAAAGCCGGTGTGACTCGACGCCGTGATGAGATTGTTGGCGAATTGGTCTCAATGGTGCGCGAACAGATCGGTCCGGTGGCCGCCTTCAAAGCGGCGGCCGTGGTGGCACAACTTCCCAAGACTCGGTCCGGCAAGATCCTGCGTGGTACCATCAAGAGCATTGCAGACAACAAACCATACCGCATGCCGGCCACCATCGACGAACCGGCAGTCATCCAACAGATGGAGGAAGCGATGGCATCACTTGGTCTCGCAGATCAAGAGCCATTCCGTGCTCTGGTCGTCACCGAGAAAGAGCCCAAGACATTCGTTCGAAGCATCGAGACACGGTCGACGGGAGACCTGCCACCGGGAGATGTGCTCATTCGAGTTTACTACTCCTCCCTCAACTACAAAGATGCCCTCTCCGCCACGGGTAGCCCGGGCGTGACCCGCAACTATCCCCACACTCCGGGTATCGATGCGGCCGGTGTCGTGGCACTCACCAACAGCGACGAGTTCGCGTTGGGAGATGAGGTGGTAGCCATCGGCAACGATCTGGGCATGAATACGGCCGGTGGCTTCGGCGAATATGTCAGAGTGCCCGCCAGCTGGGTCGTGAGGCTACCCAAAGCGCTCACAGCGCATCAAGCAATGGTCTATGGCACTGCTGGCTTCACCGCTGCCATGTGTGTCGACAAACTCGTCAGCCACGGCGTGACACCGGAAGATGGGGAGATTCTCGTCACCGGGGCGACAGGTGGAGTGGGAAGCTTTGCTGTGGCGTTGCTTTCGAAGCTTGGACACACCGTTGTAGCGGCGACGGGCAAAACGGAAACAGCGCAGGACTATCTGCGGGCGCTGGGTGCGGATCGGCTGATCTCACGTGAGGAAGCCACCGACGACAGCAGTCGGCCGCTGTTGAAGAGTCAGTGGGCTGGTGTCATCGACAGTGTGGGGGACGTGATGTTGGCCAGTGCCCTCAAGCAGACGCAGCGGAATGCGGTCGTCGCGATCTGCGGGCTCGCCGCAGCCCCGGCCCTGAAAACGACGGTTCTGCCCTTCATTCTGCGAGGTGTCACCATGGTCGGTGTCGATTCGGCAGAGATCGCTCCTGAAGAGCGCCAGCGCATCTGGAATCTGGTGGCAGACGATTGGAAACTGGATCCATCAGCGATGCTGGCACGCGAGGTGACCCTGGAGGAATTGGAGCCTGAGATCGATCGAATCCTGCAGGGTGGGCAGACGGGCCGAGTGGTGGTGAGTCTGAAGTAGGGTCTCGACTGGAGGGCAGATCTTGTTCTGCTCCCGCTGTACAGATGACCTGGTTTTCTACGTGTTGGCCACCGCCGCGAGCACGGCGCGGCGAGCATACACGCGAGCCAATTGTCGCCGATAGTCTTCGCCCGCGAAGGAATCTTCGAGCAACTCCTTGCCGTCTGCCGCCCCGGCCACAGCAGGGCCAACAGATTCTTCGTCCAGCGAAGCCCCTGCAAGGGCACCCTCGACTCCCGTATCCCGGAACGCCGCGCTGGCGATGCCAATGAAGGCGATTCGTGCATTGCCACACTTTCCACTGTTGACGGCGATGGCGGCGGGGCCAGCTGCGCATCGATCCCGTCGACACCCGAACGAACAATGGCGAGTTCTTTGTCGAAATCAGGGTAGTCGATCCAAAGATAGAAGCAGCGACGACGCAGGGCGTCCGACAACTCACGCGTGCGATTGCCCGTTACGATGACGTAGGGGATATGGGTCGCCGCGATGGTGCCCAACTCGGGTATGCTGATCTGCCAGTCGGAGAGAACTTCGAGGAGGAAACTCTCAAACTCTTCATCGGCCCTGTCGAGTTCATCGATGAGCAATACGGGCGATCGGTGGTGGGTGATCGCCTGCAGCAAGGGGCGTTTGAGCAGAAAGGCCTCAGAAAAAATGTGGGCCTCCTTCTGTTCCAGGGAACGCCCCTTCTCCTCTTCCTCCATACGGATCTGCAGCAACTGGGGCTGGTAGTTCCACTCGTAGAGTGCCGTGCTCGTATCGAGTCCTTCGTAACACTGCAGGCGGATGAGATCCGTGCCGAGGATGCTCGCCAAGACCTTGGCAATCTCGGTCTTGCCCACGCCTGCCGGCCCTTCCACCAGCAACGGTTTGCGCAGAGAGCGAGCTAGGTGAAGGGACATGGAAATCGCCGCATCGGCGACGTATCCCTGGTCAGCGAGCTCACGCTGGACGCGAACGGTTTCCGGACTCGACATGTCTGGCAAGGCATGGTGAGGGTTGCTGCCTGAGCAAGACAGCCCATTAAGATTGAATGAGTTTGCGACCGGAAACTATCGAGGTGAGACCCAGACCTCTACCTCGTCGATCTCGATGCTGTCTTCAGCGCCAGGGGCCGACACCGCAAGGGTCAAGGCAAGGCGATTCTCGCCTTGTATAAGCCACGATTCTTCCAGCGAGAACCAGCGGGTAGAAAAGGGTGGCTCTCCTTCCTCGCGGAAATCGATGCGTCCCTGTTCCGGGATCGCCTTGAATCGCCGATCACCCACAGACATCGTGTGATCCCAATCAGGTGGCACGTCGGAGGCTCTTGTCCGTCGGATGTCCTCCTCCGGCACAAGGTGACCATTGATGCGGACCTCGAGCTGGTCGTTTTCGGTCAGGTGGAAGCCACGGAACAGCAACGTGGCGCCCGCCACCGCCTGCAGGTCTTCATAGAGACAAAACAGGTATTCGCCGGTGGAGGGAGGCCTGCCTCGCTCGAGCACCAGTCGAGGTGCCTTCAATGTCCCCGTGGATGTTGCGCCCTCGCGACCGAAACCGGTCATGCGATCCCACGTGGGGTCGAAGACATAGTGCCGATCACCGGCCGCAACACGAGCGGCGTCGCTCAACTGGCGCAGGGCAAACAGATGCTGAGGATAGAAGGGCGCATGCCAATAAGTACAAAAGTGATTGTAGATCGCCAGGCCCTCAGCTCCGACGGCGAGACTCGTGTGGGCCAGGGCGCGAGCGTTGGCCTCGGAGAGGGGGATCTGGTCGAGACGACCCCGGCTGCGAAGGCTCGTCCAAGGTAACAGTGTCGGAACCAGGGCGCATTCTACCGAGTCCGTCACGGCGGCCCACTGCTGGAGGGGGAGGTGAAAGTCGTTGTACATCGTGTCCTGAGGACTTACGTAGTCGATGAGATCGTCCTTCACCCAGGTGGGTACATCGAGACCGAGGTGCACACATTCCTCGATGGTGGAGAAGACACGTACGCCGATCGGCACGACGCCAAGATGTTGCCGGAGGCGCTGCATGAGCTCCGTCATCAGTTGCCCGCGCTCTGTACCACAATTCGGCGGGAAGTAGGCGTGGTCCCGGAAGCAGAGCTCGATGCCGTCGACGGCGAAACGATCTACGACCTCCTCGATAATTCGGAATGTGAAGTCCCGTACTGCCGCGTGGCTGAAGTCGAGGGGCTCGGAGAGCTTGTAGTATTCGCCCTCGGGAAAGTCGGTGAGCTGTAACTCGGGATGCCTCTCGATGAAGCGCGCGATGCTTAGGCCCTGGGCACGCGCCTGATGGGCATGGCCGTCGTTCATGCGAAAGCCGGCTGTGAACCGCAGGCCCCGTTGGTGGCACTGATCTGCCAACACCTGCAGCGGGACTGTGCCCGCTTCGAGCAGTGGCAAGAAGCGCTGATGCTGGCGACGCTGGTCATACTCGTAGTCGGCGGAACCGGAGCGGAAGTAGGCCGTCCAGCCCTGAGAAAAGACCTCCTGGCAGAACGTATCGATGCCCGCGTCGGCGACCGTGTCCATCCAACGTCGCAGGTCGGATTCGGTCACCGGATCCGGCAGGTGGTTGAGGGCGATCGATGATGGATCACTGATGTACAACAGTTGCAGGCTCTGCTGGGTCGTGTTCACACAGCGTCTCCGATGCGGTGTCTATTCCAGGTGAACGACTCTGGTCTCGCGTGACGCCGCTGTTATCGCCTCGGCCACCTGCAGATCGATCAGGGCGTCCTCCGGTGGGTTGCGGGCCGGTCGTCGGTCGGCGACGGCGTCGAGGAAGGCGTCTGCCTGGCGGACAAATGGGGAAGGCTGGTTGGCGAAGGTCACCACCTCCGATCGCTCAGCTCGTGAAACCGTCAGTGCGTCGTGGCCTGCAGGCGCTGGCCCTCCGGCGAGCACGCCGCCATCGGTGCACACAAAGCGAGGGGCGGCGTCGTCCATGCCCGTTGGACCGATGAAGCTGGCCGTCGCCGACGCGAAGGCGCCGCTGTCGAAGCTGACGAGAGCGGCACAGGACTCTTCGGTGACGTGGCTGGCATCCACATCGGGTCGCCGACTGGCCAGGGCCGAGACCGAGACGGGGCGCCCGAGGATCCAACGAATGGCGTTGAGGTAGCAATAACTCATGTGAGTGAGGGGCATGCCGCCGCTGGCCTGTTGATCGTAGTACCAACTCTGTGGGTCGCCACGCCACAAAGCCATGGTGATGGCCACAACCGGTGCGCCGAGATCGCCCTGCTGCAGCAGCCGACGAATTTCCTCCCACGCTGGGTCGTAGCGCCGCTGGTAGCCGGCCTCTACGACGCAACCCTCACGAGCTGCAAGCGCAACGATCTGTTCGCCGGCGGTCGTGCAGGACGCCAGACAACCACCGATGAGCAGATCGAACCCCGTCTCCAGAGCCCACAGAGCGATCTCGTCCTGGGCTCGGTGCGGGGTCTCGATGAGAATCGCATCCGCCTCGACTTCTGCCAGTCGCCGATAGTCGTCGAAGCTGCGTTCGCAGTCGAGCTCTTCAGCACAGGTCTGGGCCGTGTCAGCGTGCAAGGAAGCGACTGCGCAGATGTGGGCTCGACCGGTGTCGAGAAAGGCTTTCCCCCGGGTGCGCGCCATGCTTCCTGCGCCAGCGATGGCGATGCGGACAGAGTTCATGCTGGAAGACAACGGGATCGCCACGGGAGCGGCAAGGGGCAACATTCTCGTAGATTCACATCATCGACAAACAGGGGAATGCCGCCATCAGCTGTGAGGAGGTTCGGATGACGCCATGGATCTTTGTTCACAATCCGCTCGAGCACTGGCTGGGAGACTACCGGCGAACCTTCGACGCGTGGGAAGATGGCGGTGTCCGCGGCATTGTGGTGGGCAGGTTGTGGTTCCAGCAGGAGCCTGGCAACGGGATCCCCCTCTGGGGCGAGGTACTGACTCCCGCGTTTGCGGCTGATCCCAAGATCTACGCCAAGTTTGGTATCAACCCGCCACCCTCCACGCCGCGCAATCTCGAGAAGGAGAAGCAACTTCACCAGATGCTGGATGATGCTGCGTCTCGAGGCTGGCACATCATGATCTTCGACTCTCGCGACGGGCTGCGGCTGCTCTATCAGCGCGGTGAGAGCATCGTCAGTGGGCTGGGTGAGCAAGAGGATCCACACGGTGCCATCGAGGTGGCTGCGGGGATCCAGGACATTCTCGAAGCCTTCCCGCAGGCCCATGGCGTTATCCTGGATCAGCCCGGGGAGCAGGACTACGAGCTGGCCTACCACCGCGGAACACAGTGGCTAGAGTTGGACGACTACAAGAAATGGAAGCTGTCGGTGGCCGGCGTCGATGTGGAACGGGCTGCTGCCGGCATGGCTTATCTGAACCATCGTTTCCGCAACCTGACGCCTGAATTGGTTCGCTACCACGCCTCAGGTGGCATGCTGGCCGCCCTGGAACTGTTCGACGTCAACGACGACGTCCTCTACTGGTTGAGGGCCCGCCGCCAAGCAGCCCTCGGCTTCATGGCTGCAGTGCGTGAACAGGTGGATCGTCTGGAGCGTCGTCTCGAACTGGGTGGCATTCCTCGGACAGCGGCGTTTTCAGGGCTGACTGGAAACGACCTGCATGAGATGGCCTCGTACTTCGACTACGTATTGCCGAAGCACTATTTCTGGCATCGAGGCAATGACGGCATGTATGGCACGGTTGCGCGCTGGGCAAAACAGATCGGAGCGTGGAACGCGGATCTGAACGAAACCGACTGTTTTGCTGTCGTGAAGGCCCTGATGGGGCTTGAGTTGCCCAGGATCAACTCGCTGGCAGACATGGATCTTGGGTTCCCGGATGAGTTTTTCTCCCACGTGGTCCATAATGAAAGCAAACGCGCCCTGGCAGCCGTCGGCGACGATCAGAGGGTGATTGCCTGGGTGTCCACGGGACGGAATCCGCACGGGGGCGAACCGATGACAGCGCGGGATCTCCACGGGATTCTTGCCGCCTCGCAAGAGGCCGGTCTGCAGCGGTTCCTCTTCCAACCCGATCCCGATCTGAGCGCCTCAGAATGGACGGTGATCTCCGGGATGTGTGGCAATCGATGGCGACAAGACCCACAGGGTTATTGGCCGTCCGATAGCACGCCACCTGAGGCCTTCGGAAGGGATCAGGAGACATGAACAAGCACCATCAGGTGCAACCGACGCCTTCGTTGACCGTGTTCAGGAGCCCTTTGACGTACCCGACGGCATAGACAAACCCAAGCCCACCGACCTCGTTCTCATAGAGCGTGTGCGGGCTGTGGCCCGGGAGCAGAACGCCGTCAAAGCCGACTTCGCGAAGCGTGCAAAGCACCGTGTGAAAGTCGCAGTCGGCTTCTTCCAGGAAACTCTCCTGAAACTTCGGCACCGTGCCCTGAACACCTTGCACGTGGCCGTAGACGATCTGATCACGCTGACCGAATTGGCGGATCGCCGCAGAGATATCGGTTCCCATGGCCGTCCAGTTGCCAAGGCAGAAATTCAACCCACTTGCCGGACTGTTGCCGGCGATGTCCATCGCCCGCTGGAAACCCTCTGGGCTGTTGAACAGACGTGGAACACCGCCGAGCGAATCCACCGGCGGATCATCGGGATGGAGCGCCAGTCGCACGCCTGCTGCCTCCGCGTCCGGAAGAATCGCCTTGATGAAATACGCGTAGTTGTCCCACATCTCTTCGCGGGAATACTCGCGGCCACGGAACAGGGCTTCCTTCCGGGCGACGTCCACATCGAAACAGCTGACCTGCGCGCCCGCCCGACCGGGTACTGAAAGGGAGGTGCGCCAGGAGAATCTCGCCACATCGGGTGGATTGCCCATCCAGCTGTAGCCGTACACAGGAATGTCAGCACGCCCCATATTGCGGATGGTGACGATGATGTTTTCGATCTGCTGATCGCGCCCCGGCTGTCCGAGCATGATCTTGTCATAGCAGCACGCAGGCACCGGATTCTCGATCGCCACAACCTTCAGACCTGCCTTCACACATCTGTCCCGCACGAGTTCGAGATCCTCGACGTCCCAGTGAGCACCGGCGCTGTCCGCATTCTCCGCCGAGAATCGTTGCGCCGCATCCGGGTGAGACCTTGAGCTCAGGACCACATCATCGATGCCAAACTGCTTCAGGAAACGCAGGTAGTCCTGCCCCGCATCAGGCAGTTCGTAGGCGCAGACTCTCATGCTGAATCCGATCTATAGACGTTGGCAGAAAACGACAGATCTGAATGTGGGCCCGCTGAGACGAGTTGGACCGGGTCGAATAAAAGAGGAGCCCCACCATCGTGTCGATGGCAGGGCTCGCAGTCTTGGTGCAACTCAAGTAGTGTGGGCAGATGCATCCGCCGTCGACCGCGCCATTTGCGGCCGCTTCGCCTCTGACCCGCGTCCCAACTCTACTCTGGTACGTAGCACACCAAACCGGTATTGGAAGTCAAGAACTTGCTGGCTGCGAGGTGCGATCAGCAGATCGAAAAGGGCAGGGGCCAGTTGATCGCACCTGGCTGCCGGCCGTCCTGATCCAGCGCGTTCTGGTAGCGATCCAGTACGCCTGCCGTCAGCTCGATCGCCATGGCAGGCGCCTCGAACTGCGCGCCGCGGACACCCCGGACTGGATCGAGGACGTTCTGTGTCAGCCACCCGGCAGGATGATGGGGACTTGCGAGTGGCTTCTGCTTGTAGATGACCTGGCGTACCAATTCGACGTCGTCACCAAGGATCATATCAATCCGGAAGCCGGTGCCTGACTGGCCGGAACGCTTCATCGTGTAGGCTGCCCGTGTGCCGTCTGGCGTGCGCCAGATGACGGCGTTGACGCCTGGAGTCGTCCACTCTTCCCGCCTCCCGGTTCGTGGCCAGCTGAAGTCGACGTTCTGCCACTCCAGCTCGTCGCATTCCAACAGCCAACCCATGTCGTGCTCCTGAACGGGCCACGGCTCAATCTCGAGCGTCGAATCTGGGATCGCATCTACCTCATAGTTGGTCTTGCTGAAACCGAAGCGACACTCGTATCCATGGGCAGGGTAGTAGTCAGTGTCCGACGAGAAACGCTAGGTCGATTCCCTTGGCGCTGGCGAGTTTATGTCCGAAAGCCAGCACCTTGCCGCCAACGCCCTGTTTCTGCCTGGGCGGACTGACGGCAACGGGTGCGACAGCGGCAGCGGAGATTCTTTCACCCAGCAGTCGCATCGGGACGGGTGTCATCGCCAGATGACCGACGAGTTCATCACCGTCCCACGCACATATCGAAAGTTCTGAGTCGAAGGCGGGGTGCCAGTCGCGCAGCATTCGAACTAGATTCGCCTCGTCGGCGCTGCCGAAGGCGCGGGTCACGCAGATATCAATGGCAGATTCATCGCCGGCGTTTTCACTTCGAATGTCGATTCCCACCAACACTCCCTTCGTTCGGATGGTCGGTCTCTGTTCATACTCGATAGCGGATGCACGGTTCGTACATCTCAATGCGTCTTCGTGGGTGGTCTGGAGGTCAGCGAGGGCTTTGAGTCACCCGACTGTAGTACGATCTTCCACTTCCCGCCACACGTCTCGAAACGCCTGAACGACACGTTCCTCGTCGCCCTCCAACAGACAGACCGGGTTCAGGATCAGAACACCTTCCCGCACGGCGAAGAGCGACACGCGCACGGAGGGTTCTGCCTGATGGAGGCGCTCAACGACCTGGATGGCCGTCACTCCCAGGGCTTGCTCATCGATACTCAGCCGGACTCGGGGTACGGGCCGGTCGACCTCATCCAGGGTCGTGGTCGCCACCGTCGTGTGGGGCAGGTCCTTCAGCGCTTCGGCCATGCAAGAAACCTTTGATTCCCACTCGCGGTGTTCGGCGTCTTCGTCTGCGTCTACGTAGGTCTCCAACGCGGTGACGAGTCCGACGATCTCCTCCTTGCCGATCTTCAGGGGCCGCCCGATTCCGTGAATGGGGCTGGCCATCAATCGACACATATCCACAAACTCGCTGCGCCCAAAGAGGAACCCCGTCCCCGGTGGTCCGAAGATGTGCTTGCCACCGCTGGTCGTAATCAGGTCGATGCCCAACGCGGCGAAGCGCTGGAGCCGCTCGAAGGGATAGTTCGCCACCGACGCGTCGAGGATCGAGGGAATGCCGCGTCTCTTGGCGATCTCGATCACAGGCTCGAGGGGTACTTCGCCAGCGCGGTCGATGGTTTCTCCGAAGACGAAGAGAATGGCCGCCGTGTTGACGTTGATGGCCGCCTCGATCTGCTCTGGCGAGACCTGATCTGGCTTACCCACTTCGAGGAGCCTGACACCCGCGGTTCGAACGGCGTGATCGTAGCCAGTGCGGTGGGGCGTCTGGATGATCACCTCATGCCCCGTAGCAGAAGCCGGCAGTTCGGCCATCATTGACGGGTCGCCGCGGGTGACGCAGGCGGCGGTTGCGAGCAGGAGCCCACCTGCAGCCCCTGAGGTGACCAGTCCCGCCTCGGCACCGGTAATGCGGGCGATGTACTCTCCCGCCCGCCGATGCAGTTCATCCATGTCGACATACCACGTGGCGGCGTCACACATGGCCTGCAACACCTCGGGGCCCATACAGCCGCTGCCTAGGTTCGACGCATTTCCCGCGGCGTTGATGACCCGCCGAACGCCAAGACTCTCATAGGTGGCCATGTAATACCTCCGACAGGTTGACCATATGTTGCTCCCCTTGGCAGCATCTACTGTCGCTGGGGCATCCTTCATCCACTGACCGACGCCATTTCAGGTGAAGCATCGGATTATGTGATGATCTACAGTGCGAGGGACAGAGACGAACTCGAGACGTTCTGGACGATTGTGCTGACCGCCTACTATCGTGCACGGGGCCTGAGTATGGATCCTATGCGTGCGACGGCAGTTTCGTGCGTAACATTGGGCCAGGTCAAAAGAATGAGGCTGAAACCTACGCAGGCCACGCATGTGCCCAGTGCAATACGTCGCTGAAACCACGCGAAAGATGACATGACAGAGGTGATGAGCGACAAAGATCTGCTGGATGCCCTCGACTTCGGTCATCCGGGTCTGGAGTTGGTTGGAGAAGCGATGTCGGCAGGGGATCTGGGTGCGGCCAAGCAGCGCCTGATCGCCTACTTCCGCAACCGGAAGGACGCCGGAACAGAGGCGGTCTCACCCGAGCCAAACGATCAGCCCGAAGCCTTCTCGGAGCGTGGCGAGCAGTTGTGTCGAGAGTTGGCCGCCAGAGACTGGCTTTCGGTTGCCGATCCGGAAGCCACCCCGGAGCGCCTGTTCAGCAGCCAGGTCATGCAGCAGAACGATCATGGTGACTTGCTTGCCCTGGCCCGGGAGTTCGGCGAAACGGGAAACCACCGCTACGCCCGAGAGTGTGTCACAGCGATGTTGAGGTGGATCGACGTCGCAGGGCCGCTGCCAACCCGCCTGCCGACCGGCCCAACCGGTGCGTTCTGGCGGACCATCCACTACACCAGCCCCCGGGCCACGAACTGGACCAAATGCTTGTTGCTGTTGCAACACTGTCCGGCGGTGACGGTGGATGAACTCGTCACCGTGCTGAAGGTCATCCTCCATCATCTGCGGTATGCGGCCGACAACGAAGTGCCCGGTATGCCAAACATGGTGATCCATCTGCACGAGCACCTGATCGCGACCGGGCGACAATGGCCGGAGTTTTCCGCGGCCCAAAACTGGACGCGAGTCGGTTTGGAGGGTCTGAGCACTCTGCTGGACGACTACTTCTATCCCGACGGCGCCTACATCGAGCTCAGCTATTTCGCCCACGAATGCTTCACTCGCACGCTGCAGATGGGCGAGCGCGGCGAGGTCGATCTGCCCCCTGGATTTCGCCAGAAGGTGGAGCGCATCTTCGACTTTCCCGCCTACATGGTGAAACCCAATGGCATCTACCCCTCGGTCAACGACAACTACTCGGCCCAGGATGGAGAGGAGTTCCCCGAAAGCCGTGATCCGCTGATCTCCCTTGGCGTGCAGATCACCGGCCGCGACGACCTGCGCTACATCGACTCCTACGGTGAGCAGGGGACGGCGCCGTCCGTGACCTCGTGCGCCTTTCCCTATGCCGGCTTCTATGTCATGCGCTCCGACTGGAGCACGCAGGCTCGTTACCTGGTCTTCGACGGGGGCCAGAGCGCCGGCGGTCACAACCATGTGGACAAGCTGAGCTTCGAGCTCTACGCCTACGGCAACACATTGGTCACCGACTGCGGCTGTGCAGGACCCTGGTCTTCGGCCTGGCGCAGCGACTATTTCGTCGGCTCGGCCGGTCACAATACGATGATGATCGATGGCCGCGGCCAGGTCGCGGGGCTGCCGCTGTTCGATATCCCATCGATGCGGGGCCGTACACCGTGGCACGAGATCACCTCCGAGCCTCTGCCCAACACCTGGGTCAGCGGCACCGGTTTCGACTACGCCAGCAGTCGTTATCAGGACGGCTACGGAGCCTACGGTTCGGAGCAGAGCCGGAGACGAGGCTTCCAATACGAGAGCAAACGCGTCGAGGGCGTGGAATCGATGCAGCCCTGGACGCAGAGTCAGGCGGGTGATCAACAGGTCGCACCACATGAGCGTCTGTTCGTCGATCATGAACGCAAGATCTGGTTCGCCAAGCCCGACTACTGGATCGTGTCGGACCGGCTGCTCGGGAAGGGGCGACACCTGGCCGAATCGCTGTTCCACTTTCAAGCATCCGCGACCTGCGACGTCGAGCCCGGAGACAACACGATTCGAACGGCAAACGGCCAGGCGGGATTGACCATCATGCCGAGCTCGACGGCGGATCTGCAGGTGCGCATCGTCTCCGGTCAGAAGGATCCTCTGCAGGGATGGGTTCCGGCCGGCTGGGGCCATCATCGTCCAGCCCCCGTGGCGATCTATTCCGTCGAGCAGCAACTGCCGGTGGCTATCGACACAGTGCTCTTTCCCTATCCGAGAGACCAGGCGCCGTCGCTATCCGTGGAGCCGCTCACAGTCGAGGAAGAGGGAGAACACGTGCCGCCATGGGAAGCCTCGGCGCTCTGTCTGCAGATCGACGACCAGCGCGACTATTATCTCGTCGCTCACGAGCGCCGGGCCTTGCGCCGCGGTGGTCCGCTCGTCAGCGACGCCCAGGCCGTGCTCGTGCGCTGTAACGGCGCTGGTCAGCCCCACCAACTCTGCCTCCTGAACGGCAGCTTCGTCGAACTGTACGGCCGGCCCCTCGTGACCGCCGAGGAGACGTTCCGATCCCTGGAACTGAGCTGGACGGTCGACAGTCTGACCGTTCAAGCCGACCACCCGATCGGTGCCAACCTGTGGGCTGGCAGCGCCCGGAACCTGATCGTCGTCGGCGGTGAACGACACACCATCACCCCGGCCAATGAGCAGATCGTGGTCTTTGAAGACTGGTTGGATTGAGCGTCGAGGCAGCCCTCGTGTCGTCGGGTAGACCTTGTAGGATATGACCCGATGCTCGAATGGCGACTAGACCGCTGACTCGGCAGCAATTCGGCGTAGAAAGGCTGCATCCTCCGCGGCGATCCTCTCCAGCGCGGGCGACACCGCGTTGGGGCCGTATTCGGTGTGAATCGCCCAGGGTCCACCGAAGCTCATGGCAGCGAGTGTGTGCACCACCCGGCGCCAGTCGACGGCACCGGCGCCAAGTTGTGCGTATCTGGGTTCGTATGGCGGCTCGGCACCGGGTTTGTGCAGATGCACACCGTCCTTGGCACCGACCGCACACAAGTAGTCCCGCACCATCGCCAGGCCCATGCCGACGTCTTCGCCGTCGAGAGCCATGTGCCCCACGTCGGGATACGCCCCGACATGCGTCGCATCGAACCCCTGAACCAGATGCATAAGACCGGCGCAGTTCGAGCCGAGGCAGCGACCGCTGTGAGTGTGGCAGGCAGTCTTCACGCCGTGCCTCTCGCTAAGTGCGGCGAACCCCTCGAGATGACTGCGCGCCCGATCGAGGGTCTGCCAGTAGTCGTCACCGTCAGCAAAGCCGAAATAGCCGGGCTTGATCATCTGTACGCCGCTCTCGGCGCAAGCTGCATAGACCGCCTCGACCTCGGGGACGAGGGGATCGGTGAAGTCCGTCGGCAGCGTCGCCAGTGGACAACTCAGGCCCTGATCGGCCCAAACCGCCACGGCCTGTGGCAGTGCCCCGGCAACATTGCCGGGGTGCACGGGGTGACCGGGTCGCACACAGACATCGACGCCGTCGTAACCGAGAGACTTCGCGCTCTCACCGAACTTGGCGGGCGTCAGATCTTCGAAGTATTTGGAGTTCAAGATTACTTCCAAGGTACGCTCCTTTATCTCAGAACTTGACGACGACGCAGGTCAACAGGATCACTCTGCCCGCCAGCGGGCCACACCCCTATGGTAGCGGTGGTGACTATGGATTCTGTTGCTGTAGAATACGGTGACGATGGTACCGTCGTCGGTACTGGCCCACACCTCCACATCACCGTGCCAGTGTTCCGTCAGGCATTGCTGTCAGGTTTGGCCAGGCACAGACATTGTCTATGGCGATGTAGCGTTCCACGATCAGTCCGGGCATATGTCGTCCTGTTGCTTCACTGTCGGTGTAGACCCTTCAAGACCCGCAGAGACATCCGTAATTTGGCCACGGTCCTTTTCCCCATACCCTAAGGCCCACCGGCCCCGCGTCCTATAGAAGCCGGAGAGTCACAGGCGAGCCTCGGAGTGCGGCTCGAGGATACTGTCTCAACTGAGAGAGTCACCATGAAGATCGCTTCGATTCGAAACTACCCTCTTCAGATGTCGTTCATCCGGGATGTTGCAGCCAACATGCGTCGCGCGACGACCCACACCGAACGAGCGACCGTCTATCGTGTTGAATTGGACAACGGAATTGTAGGATGGGGCGATTCGTATTACGAATCGGATCTGTCAGAACACGCGGGACGTCACGCCATGGAACTGCTGCACGGCCACGTCCCCGACGGGCTTCGCATGGCTTGTTTCGACGCCGTTGGAAAGACGATGGATGTCCCTGCCCATGTCTTGATGGGCGTGCAGCGACGGCCTCGCATTCCTTTCGCTTACTGGACCATTGACCTGCCGCCCGACCTGTTGGCGCAGCAGATTCGCCATGCTGCGGATCTGGGCTACCGGACCTACAAGCTCAAGGTTCGTCCCTAGTGGGACTTGATGGAGCTCGCCGAGTGCGCTGCCGAGCACGCGCCGCCAGGGTTCAAGATATGGACGGACTTCAATGGTCACTTGCGAGATGCCCAACAGGCCATTCCGATCTTGAAGAAGCTCCAGGAGTTTGAATGTATCGGTGGCATCGAATCGCCCATTCCGCAACGCGATGTGCCGGGCTACAAAAGGATTCGCTCCATCATCGACCTTCCCATTGCCCTGCACTACGGTTCGGGTTGCTGTCATGTCATCTCGGACGGCACCTACGACACGGGCGTGTCTGCCGAAAGGCAGATCCGCGAGAATCTGTGTGACGGTTTCGTACTGGGCGGTGACGCCGACACCTTTGGCATCGACCGGATCTGCTACGAGCACCGAAAGGTCTTCTGGATTCAGTCGATCGGGACTTCTCTGCGTGCGGCGTTTGTTGCCCACACGTCCTCCGTCTGCCGGCAGACGGTACTGTCCTCGATGTCCGGCCATGCCCTCTGGGAACAGGACGTCGTGGCCGATCCACTTGCTCCTTTAGATGGCTACTTGCCGGTCCCTTCAGTTCCTGGTTTGGGGATCGAACCGGACGAGGCGCTGCTGGAAGAGCTCGGCAAACCGGAGTCACCAGAGATCCGTCGCATTTCGAGCGTGGTCTATCCATCCGGCGTTCGGTGGAGTTTTTCGGACGAACAGGCGCGGCATGAGGCCTTCTATTTCGGCAAGCTCCCCGGATTTGTGTCAGGGATACGCCTTGAAGTTGAAGAGGATGACGGATCGCAAGACTTTAACGGGCGTTTTGCGGAATGCGAAGAGAAACCCACCGTGACGGGGGAAAGTCGCCCTTGACTCTCCGAATCGGTGTGATCGGCTGTGGTTCGATCAGCCGGCGCCACATGGAGGCAAGTACACGCCTTGATTACGTGGAGATCATGGCGGCCAGCAGCAGAGCCAGCACGTCACTCGATGAAGTTTCCGGGGACTATGGCATCTCCCACCTGTTCACGGACTGGCGTGAGTTGGTTCAGTGCGATGTCGTTGACGCCGTGCTCATTTGCCTTCCTGACGGTCTTCACGAGGAAGTGACGGTTGGCGCCGCTCGACAAGGCAAGCACGTGTTGGTGGAAAAGCCGATGAGCAGGACGTTGTCCGAAAGCGAATCCATGGTCGCCGCGGCCGCTGACGCCGACGTGGTGTTGATGGTCGCTCAGAGCACCCGCCAGGTCGACAGTCACAAACATGCCAGGCGTTTGGTGCAGGATGGCAGCATCGGCACTATCGTCAGCGCCGTTCGACGTCGGCACGGCAATGTCATCGACACCGTGAGAGACAAGACATGGTACACCGATCCGAAGATGAGCCGGGACCTGCTCCTCTACGGACTGGGCTCGCATGAATACGACGCTATGCTCTGGCTCCTCGAATCGGAGGCAGAAGAGGTGCTTGCCGAGGGCCGGAAGGACCCGGCGATCTGGCCCGGTTGGATCTCGATCGAGAGCACCCTGAAGATGCGCACTGGCATCACCTGCAGAGTATCGATGTCAGCTCAATCCGGCGAGCCTCACGGGGATACCGTAATCGAGGGTTCAAAGGGGTCGATGTTGATCACGCAGAATCGACTCACCATAGACGGACGAGATGTGGAGCTTCCGTGGGATGCTGTTGCCACGTTCGCGGCACAACTGGGCGAGTTTGCCGAGTGTGTTCGCACCGGCTGCGAACCGGGTCCCTCGGGGAGGAATGTGCAGGCGACCATGGCGGTTCTCGAAGGCCTGCACGAGTCGCTGCAGTGCGGAGGTCAAGTGGAACTCGCCGAGATTGGGGTCAAGTGGCATGGCTGAAGAGATTCTCACCAAGGCCCCGTCGGCAGATGCAATGACGGGATTCTGGTTCAATCGCAATCATCGAATACTGGACTCTACCCACGCCCAACCTCGTCCTCGATCACGTGCGCCGCGGGAAGGTGCAGGTCGTCCAGGTGGGCAACTTCGGCGTCGACTTCTACGGCCTGGCCGACGACCCGGACGTGGCCCGACAGTTTCCGGGCATGCCCGCCGTGGGGATCGAGGAGAATCTCGAGCTGGCCGCGGACCTCATCCCCCAGATCCAGGAAGCCGGCGCCCGGGTGGTCGGCCAGTTTTCGATGTGCTGGCACAACGCCGATCACGAGAAGGGGAAGGGGCTGTTCGGCAGTTGGGACAGGATCTGGACTCCCGAACTGCTCGGTGAGTCGCCGGCCGATTCTGCGATGGCTGCCAATTCGTTGGACGCATCGGGAGAGCAGTATCGGAGGCACATCGAGGGCCTCCCCTATTTCGTCTACAGTGGCTGCATCTCCAACCCGGTATGGCTGCAAACGCTTAAGGCCATGGTCCGCAAGGGGATCGATCTGGGTCTTGACGGTTTCAATGCCACCCACAATTTCGAAGGCTTCTGCGGCTGTGGCTATTGTGCAGACACCATCCGGGCGCACATGCGGCCCGTCTTCGACGCTGCAGATCTGGACCGACCTTTCGATGGTGACTACGATGGCGCCAGCGACGCACGCGAGCCGGCGACAGGAGCCCCCGGCGAATTGAAGCACCGCGACCTGGCGATCCTCGAGCAGGCTGCGGCGCACCGACGCAAGAACGCCTTCGACGACGTGTTGATCGACTACGGTCGCTCCCTGCGTCCCGACCTGCTGGCCGCCCATTGGTATTACGAGTACGGAATGAGGGTCAACGACGAGCGCGCCGGTCTTCCCGCCGATCTGTGGGGTAGTGGCGAGGACTACATCTGGTACAGTCAGGGACCGCACCGATGGGGCAGTTCCATCGAACAGAGCTACATCGCCGACATGGGACTGAATGCGCGACACATGCATGCCGCCGGCGATGGCCGCCCATTCGTCATCAACAAGTACGATTACCGGCGCTGGCGTGTCTGGGCTGCTGAGGCTGCCGCCCACGGGTGGCGCGCCCGAAGACTATTTCGGCCCCATCTCCGCTACCAGCGCTTCGTCGCCGATCACGAAGATTTGCTGCACCCAGCGACACCGGTATCTCACGTCGGGCTCGTCTATCCGCGACGGGCCGAACGCCTGGGGGAAGAGGATTATCTCGGCGCGTTGAAATGGATCGCTGAGTGGCTCGAGGACGCCCACGTGCTCTACGATCTGTTGTTCGATGACCAGTTGACGGAGCGGGCTAATGACTTCCCGACGCTGATCCTGCCTGACATTCGCCGCCTGGCTGACGCAGAGATCGCCGCCGTGAAGCGACACGTTGATGCGGGCGGCGCCGTGGTCGTGGCCGGTTCGACGGGGACCATGGATGCCGAAGGTGGCAAGCGAGCCCAGGATCCGCTGTTTACCAAGTCTGCGGGCTCCGTGTTCTGTTGGCAGAGCATGGATTGGCAGCCGGAGACCACGGTGATTAGCACACTGCCAGGTGAGCCGGAGATGCCGGTCTATCCGCACCTGTCGGATTCACGGGAAGGCCAGGCTACTCATTACCAGGCTGGAAGATCTGTGCGGCGGTTTCTGGCTGCGAACCGGCGCGCCCTGGTGGGTCTGCGCCCGTGCCTGGCGAACTGAGGACACGGCAGCCCTGGCCATTCACTGGATCAACTATCGCCAGGACGAGGACGCCGCCATCGAGACCCCTATCCCCATGGGCCCCATCCGCGCCGACCTGCTGCTTCCCGACAATATCGAGGTAGATCGCGTGGAGTGGATATACCCAGAAATGAAGGAGCCTCTCGCCCTGGGTCACGAAGTCGTAGACAGCCGCGTCAGCTTTGAAATCCCGCGACTCATCGTCTTGGGATCAGCGTCATCCGCCTCAAGTAGACGTCGCGGCGTCAGCTGGTTCGAGGACGATCCCTTCCCGTTCGAGGCGTTCGAACATCGTGTGGTACTGCGTTGAACCGTCGTCGTCCCAATACTCTGTTTCGATGGGTGAGACATAACTCATCGGGATCAGCGGACGAGTGTCGGGTCGCACCATGAACATGGCGTTGTCCGGGTCGGCCATGTTGTACATGCGTGTGCCGTTGTCGAAGCGAGACTTGACGATCCACTTGGCTGGGCGCGGCACGTTTAGATTTTCCAGGCGCTCGAGTTCGGCCCGGTCGAGAGTGAGACCGAGGCCAGGCGTTTCGGGAACGCGCACGAAACCGTTGACCGGCTCGAGGCGCTCTTTGACGACATCACTCTTCCATGTCTCGACATCGCAGAGGTGATGGAAGTTCGCTGACGGAAACGCGGCCATCATATGCATGGCCATGGCGCGGGTGATGTGGCCGCCGACGTTCTGCATCATGAAGGGCGTGTTGGCGGCGGCAAAGAGTCCCGCACGCCGTATCGCCTCGCCAATTTTCATATAGCCGAGCATGTACGCGTCCGCCGGACGACGATAGATCTCGTACGTTGCTTCAGTCGGGTAATGATGGAGGATGATGGGTCTGCGCGAGCGCCGTCGTAGCTCGACATAGCCGTCGATGTCCGCACCCGGCAGCGGATCCTCAAAACAGCCGGCGATGTCATAAGTAGACAGCCTGTCGAGAAGCTCAGGCATGTGGTCGTTCGTGCCGTGGTTGGTGAAATCGTAGTGAATGCGGAACCCTGTTGGCGCAACATCCTGCATGGCTTCGGTCTGGTCGATGACATTCTCGAAGGGTGTGAGGTGAAACTTCATCCACGTGTATCCCTGGGAAGCGTAGGTGGTCACCGCCTCGGCCATGCGACGGGGATGGGTAGACACGGTCCAGCTTCCCACGGGTACCCAGGACCGGTGTTTCTGACCGAACAGTTTGTACACCGGCACGCCAGCCGCTTTGCCCATGAGATCGTACATGGCCGTACCCAGGCCAACGGAAGTCTCGTCACCGATCCACTCGAAGGGATTGGAACCCACATACCTGTCGACGACTTCCTCGGGCTCGCGCTCACGGCTTTCGCCAAGGCCTATGAGTCCGTTGTCGGTGTGGGCCACGTAGATTGTCCGGTACAGAGGTCCGTAGTAGTGGTTCAGCTGGTACGCCGTCCAATCACAGTATTCGAGGGTGATGTCGTGAACCTCGATCTCGCTAACTTTCACAGCAGCCTCTCGTGTCCTTCGTAAGGAGTTGCTTACGATGTTGTCTGTCATCCGGAACAATAGTCTAGGATCGACAGCGGTGCCGCCGCGTTGGCCTGACAAGGCCGCGACAAACGTCACCAGCAGATGCTGCGAGCTGATTCGAGGCGGGCTCGGATATTTCGTTCATTCGATCTGGCGCGGTGGTGCTGATCGCGGACCACAAAAGTCATATCAGACATGGGAGGCATCAAGATGGCTGAAGATAGCTCCTGGGAATACGCACTCGACCTAGAACGCGAGGCGAAGGCGAATACAGGGCCGGCGGTGCTGGGCGAAGGGGACTTTAAGTACGAGGTGTCGGGGAAGAACTGGGGAAATCTGCCGGCGGATTGGTATTACAAGGAAGCAACGTCTGTGGCGGTGAACTCGAAGGGGCAGGTGTACATCTTCAACCGGGGCACACATCCGATGTTGGTGCTGGACCGCGAGGGTAACGTGGAGAGCTGGTGGGGCGATAGCGTGTTCGGCAACCCGCACGGGGTGACGATCGGCCCGGATGACACGGTGTTCTGCGTTGACAATGGAGACAGCACGGTACGGAAGTTCACGGCAGATGGGACGCTGCTGATGACATTAGGCACGCCAAACAGACCATCGAGCAAAATGAGTGGGGAGCCGTTCTGCCTGCCGACACACGTGGCCATCGACAAGCGCAATGGGGATTTCTACGTGGCGGACGGATACTCGAATGCCCGAGTGCACAAGTACGATCCGAACGGGAAGTACCTGTTCTCGTTTGGTGAGTCCGGTACGGGGGAGGGGCAGTTCAACATCGTCCACAACATCGACACGGACAGAAATGGCTACCTGTATGTGGCGGACCGGGAGAATCACCGCGTGCAGATCTTCAGTCCGGAGGGGAAATACGAGACGCAATGGAACAACCTGTCGCGGGTTGCAGCTATCTATATCGACTCACGGGGGGGTGAGGAAACGGCGTATGTGGGGGAGTATTTCTGCGGTATCGGGTCGAATGACATCGGCAGGGATCTGGGACCCAGGGTGACGATGATGAGTCTGGATGGGAAGGTGTTGGGGAGGGCGGGGCGGGAGTCGTACGGGGATGAGGCAGGGAGGTTCTATTCACCGCACGGGCTGGCAGTGGACGCGCATGGGGATATCTATGTGGCGGAGGTGTCGTGGAGTGACTACGGGAGCCAGATGGAGCCGCCTCAGGAGCTGCGGTCGATGCAGAAGCTGGTGAAGGTACCCTAGCGTCAACTCATCGCCGCGTCTGCGAACGGATTTTCGAATGAAGACCCACTGGCAATTGATCGACAGCGCTGCGAAGTGGCCGCCGCGAGATTCAGCGGGTGCAGTCGTATTCGATGAGCATCTGTGGCTTATAGGCGGTTTCACGCTTGCTGACGGTACTTTCCGGCGTCTCAGAGACGTGTGGCGCTCCGCTGATGGACGGCGTTGGAACCGCCTGGTCGTCGAGGCACCGTGGGCTGCTCGCAATCTGGCGGGCTGCGTGGTGTTCGAGGACCGGCTCTACCTGATGGGTGGTTTCGACGGCGTTCGCACACTGGCTGATGTGTGGTGTTCGACGGACGGAATGTCCTGGGAGTGCGTCGCGTCGCACACACCCTGGGGTGCGAGAGGCGCCTTCGGCTGTGTCGTCTACGATGGCCGTCTCTGGGTGTTTGGAGGGCTCGAGTGGGAGGGTCGCCGACACCATGCCGATGTGTGGTCGAGCACCGACGGCGTCAACTGGGAGCAGGTCGAAGCGCGTGCTAGTTGGGGGGAGCGAGCCATGTTCCCTGCCGTCGTACACGACGAGGCCATGTGGGTGCTCGGAGGCGGCAACTATCACGACCCGACAGCCAGCGTCTCTGATGTGTGGCGCTCGTCTGACGGTGTCAGATGGGAACGGATTACACCCGAGGCGGGTTGGGCGCCACGACGCTTCCATAAGGCGGTCTCCCACGACGGTGTGTTGTGGGTGTTGGGGGGTGCGACGGTGGGTTCGATCAATCAGCGGGACGTGTGGATGACACGCACGGGTCGGGACTGGAAATGCGTGGACGATCCGGCGCCTTGGGACGTCCGCCACGAGTTCGGATTGTTGCCGGCATGGGGACGCGTTTGGCTTCTAGGTGGTTTCAGCGGCGAGATCGCCGGCAACATCATCTACAATGACATCTGGCGGATGGAGGTCATCTCTTGAGACACTCGGTCGGCGCGCCTTCAGCAAGGAGACACGTGTAGATGCAACCTATTCGAGTGGGGGTCATCGGCCTCGGTCGATTCGGCGCATTGCATGCGAAGGTCTGGGCGCAGCTGCCCCATGTGGAGCTCGTCGGTCTCTGCTCTCGATCGGAGGACAGGTGTCGAGAGGTCGCCTCCGCCTGCGGGCATCCGGCCTGCTACCCCGATCCGGAAGCGTTGCTTGAGGCCGATCTCGATGCCGTCGCAATCGTCACCGATGTCGAGCGCCACACGCCGATCGCCCTGGAGGCGATGCGGCAGGGCAAACACGTCTTCTGCGAGATCCTCGTGACGCCCGATCTCGAAGAGACGGACCAACTCATCGAGACCGCTCAGCAGAACGAGATGCTGTTCATGCCCGGCTTTCTCGAGCGCTTTGATGTGCGTCGCGCCGAGGCGAAGCGCCGGGTGTCGGAAGGAGAGATGGGACCCCTCGTGTCGCTCTATGGCCGGCGCAACATCTGGCGAGGGGTCCTCGATGAGCCACGGTTCCGCCCCTACCCGTTGATCCTGCAACCTGGGATCCACACGATCGACCAGTTGCTGTGGCTTGCAGACGAGCAGGTGACGGAGGTCTACGCCCGTTCGCGAAGCCTCGTCGAAGTTGACCGTCCCGACGCATGGTGGGTGATGCTCACTTTCGAAAGCGGACTGGTTGGTGTGATCGAGCAGAGCTGGTTCGTGCCGGACCAACGATTGTACTGGTCGGACGTACACCTCGAGATCGTGGGTACGAAGGGCACGGCCCACATCCGGGAGCCCAGTGACGCGGGGTGGATCTGGACGGGTGAGGCGGTGGAGGCACCGGATGCCTTCCTCGCGCCCCAGGTCCACGGCCGGATTACGGGAGCCCTGGAGGCCGAGTTGGCTCACTTCGCCGATTGTGTCGCCGGTGGACGAACTCCGCTCTGCACGCTGGAGGACGCGCGAGCTTCGCTTGCCGTGGGTCTGGCCGTCGTCCAGTCGGCGCGCACGGGTCAGGCGTTGACGATGCGTTGAGTGAGACGACTCCAGACCCGGTCATCAGAAGGCCGTGGCGACGTCGGTGGCGGGTGATCACTACAGGATTTCCTGTCCGAAGTCCGCGTAGGTTCCCACCGTCTCCAAGACCACCGGTCGACTGATCCCACTCAACTCATCAGCAATCTCAGCCAGCGAGGCGAAGTCTGGGATTGTCCAGATGGCGAGGCCGCCCGGGTCGGGGGCGAGTTTCCCGATTCGATGGGCCAGCAGGTTGAGTACGAAGTCAGGGTGCTGTTCGGCTCGCTCCTGGTAAAAGCGGGCGACCTTTTCGAGCGGCTCGTAGGCCGAGAAATACTCGGCGTAGTACGTTCCATTGCGCCCTTGTTGGGGTTCGAGAAGTGGCTCGTAGCACCCGGCGACGTCGATCCTGGCGACCTGAAAGAACGGTTGCTCCGTCTCCTCAGCTTCGCCGCTTCTGAAGATTCGGTCCCACTCGTCGAGGCGATGGAGGCCGGCATCAGGTGTGTGCCAGACGCTCATATACCCAGGGTCCGGCCCCAGTCTCCAGGTTCGCCCGACGGACAGAACCAGATCGTCCTCGAATCCGCTGTCCCACCCTTGCTGCCCTCGGCTGGCCTGTCTTCTGAAGGTTTCCAGATCGACGCCCGGGAGCCGACTGATGTACTCGATGTAGATAAGCCCCATGCAGATCTCCAGTGAATGTGCGGCCTAGGAGGAAGAGGTCATCTCGACCTCAGTACCACATGCTGCAGACTGATATAGTGCGTCCATCAGACGCTGAATGCGGATGATTTCCGCACCGGAAACGGGTGCCTCTTCCTCTTCGCGGATGGCTTGAAGGAATCCGTTGATGAGAGGCTTCATGTCGTAGTCGCAGGCCTTCACCGCGCCCTCGGAAGGCGTATTGTCGCGCCAGGTTTCGCCGTCATCGAGCCAGATCCCGATCGGCGAAAGGCTGGCGGCGCCCCGGTCCGTGAGGAACGCCCAACCTTCACGTTGTGCCATCGGCGGCTGCAGGTGGTTCGCCTCGACCGTCAATACCGTGCCTCCCGCAAGCCGAACAAACCCAATGGCGAAGTCTTCGAAGGTGGGATCGATCGAATCGGTGTCGATCGGTTCTGCCCAGGAACCAGCAGCTTCGGGGTAGTTCAGCACGCGCTGGTGAGAAAAGGCACTGGCCGTAACCGGCTCGGGGTTCCCAAGAACCCAGAGCGCGAGATCGAGATTGTGAATGGTCCAGTGTGCAAGCACGCCGTTTCCGTAGGGGGTCTTCGACCGATGCACGACGCCAGGTAGTCCGTGCGCCGATCCTCCCCATGTTCGAACCGCGTGAACGTGGCCAAGGTCGCCTCTGGCGATCCGATCCTTCAGGTAGCGCGCCTCTTCCCAGTAGCGATACTCGAAGCAGATGCTCAAGAGTCGGTCGTTGTGTTCTGCCGCTTGAACCATCTGCGCCGCTTCAGCCGCATCATTTGCTACGGGTTTCTCGCAGAGGACGTGACAGCCAGCGTCGAGGCAGCGGACGGTAAGGTCGAGATGGCTGGATGGCAATGTCGCGATGCTGACGGCATCTGGCTTCGTCTTGGACAGCATCTCGTCCACGTCCTCGAAGGCCGGGACGCCGAAATGGCTGGCGGCAGAGTGGGCACGCTCGGCGTCGAGGTCACAGACGCCAACCAGACTGCACAGGCCTGCCGAGGCGGCGGCCTCATAGGCGGGCAAATGCTGAGTTGTGGCAATCGCACCGCAGCCGATGAGAGCAACTCGGGTCGGGTTCACGGTATTCATGGAGTCGGTTAACGTTGAAAGAGGCCAAGACCTGTTGGTCGATGGCGTTGCTTGCACAACTCTTCTGTAAACGGCTTCTGCTCGGCAGACGTTAGTGAGGCCTCTTGAGGCATGCAACGACACATCAAATCGACCGCATTCATCGCCCCCTGTCGAGGCGTCGCGAATCTCAGGGTCGTGAGTCGCTCGGTCGTGAATTGCGGCTGGATTGTCTGGCTGGATCTGCCTTGATTCAGACATCTCCCGAGCCAAGCGAGACCCTTACCGCCATGTCGAATCACACACTTCCAGCGTTCCATCAGCTTCGCGACTGCCCCAACCCACACGCGTAAACGGGAGATCTGACCGTGCTTTTCATCGAAACCAGGGGCAGCTGGCGCGAGATGGGTCGTCAGATCGGCGACGCCTTCCCGGAGCAGCTGCGAAGCTGCATCGACTACTATGCAGCCTGGCTGGTGGCTGACCTCGACCGATACCGGCCTGCCATCGCCCAGATCCGCGATCTGATCTCTGCCCACGTACCCGAGCTGATCGACGAGACGGCTGGCTTGGCAGAGTCCTCCGGGATCGACGAGGATACGCTGCTCGGTTATCGCTTCTTCAACGAGGTGAGAGAGCGGATTTCCGAAGGATGCTCCGTCGTCTACGTAGCCAACAGTGATGTGGGGCCGATCCTGGGTAGAAACTGCGACCTATCCGCCACATTCGATCCCGACATTCAGCTCTGCCGGACGAGCCGACCGACGGATGGCCCTGACAGAATCACCACCACCTATCTGGGGATGGCAGGCGCTGTGGGTGTCAACGCATCGGGCCTGGGCATCGGCGGCGCCAGCGCACATACGCAGTCGCACTACGGTGTGGAAGGCCTGCCCGGCCAGATCCTCAATCTGCTGCTGATGGGCCGCTGCGGTTGTGTCGCCGAAGCGCGAGACCTGCTCTCGCGCCACGCCTTCCTGGGCAAAAGTCAGGTTCTGCTGACGGGGGACAGAGACGGCGCGTCCGTCCTGTTCGAAATGGCCCCGGGGCGGACAGCCGAGCCGGTAGACCGGCCACCCGAACAGGACTGGCAGATCTGCACAAACTTCTTCCCCTCCGGCAGGATCCCCATCGATCCTGAGCCGATGTATCTGGAGAGCGCCTACGCCCGATTTGGTCGCATGTCGCACACTCTCGGTGCCGTCCTGGTCGAACGATCCGTGTCCGGAATCCAACAGCTGCTCACCGACATCGCTCAGCCTGGGCTCTGCATCCCTCAGGATCACGTCACCCTTCAGACCGCCTACAGCCAGGTGATGGAACTGGCCACCGGCAGAATGCACATCCGGCCCGGCCACCCCGAGGATGCGTCATGGCAGGTGGTCGCCCTCACGTGAGCAGGCAAGCTTCGTCCCTTCTCAACCGGGTCTCTCGAACCCTCGATATCCTGGTCGAGATCAGCGAACCCTTCGACGGCCTCTTCCCATCCATCATCAATCGTCGATCGCACGCCATGCTCACGGAGCTGCCAGCGGCCATCGGGGGACAACGCGATGGCGATCGGGCGCACCTGGGGTCCAACCTGATCCACGACGAAGCGCTCCTGCAGACGATGTACGCCTTGGACGCTCCCGGTTATGTCGCTGCCGCCGATCGGTATCTGGACAGATTTGCCACCCACTGCACTGACACGGTGAGTGGCCTGTTTCCCTGGGGAGAACATGCCTACTGGCATCTGGTCGACGACCGTCCCGGCAACAGCTACGGACTGGCTGGTCGGTCGAGCCTGCCAGCGCTGACGCACGATCACCTGCGGGCGACACCGCTGTGGCTGTGGGAAAAGCTGCACGGGATCCACCCCGGTTGTGTCGAGCGCTTCGCCGAGGGGTTGGACAACCACTGGGTCGACATCGAGCCGATCGAATACATCCGGCACGCCAACATCGATGGGGTCGAGCGGAACCCGGCCGGAGGGCGATCCTGCGACTTTCCCCGGCACAGCGGCTTCTACATCTGGGACCTGTCCTTCGCCTACGTGAAGACCGGTCGGTGTGACTTCCTGCAGCAGATCCGGGATTTCCTCGACTACTGGTGGAGTCGACGCCTCCCCGATGGGCTCTGTTTCACCGAGAGTCGTGTGCCCGAGGGAGAGATGTTCTGGGACCATCGCGGCGTCACCCAAACGCTGTCACTGGCCACGAGCCTGCTGGAGTCAGCGGATCTGATCGATGATGCGCAACCCGGGCTCGCCGCCGAAATGCGCTCTCGAGCTGCCGTCTACACGGACGGCTTCTTCGCAGCGCCCCACGATCTGGCGAAGGCCAGATTCGTCCTTGGCTATCGCCCGGACTCCGATAACATTTCGATGATGACCGTGTGGGGGAGCGTCTACGGCAAGACACCGGCCAGCTACACGGCGGGATTGTGCCTGTGTCACTATCGGATCTCGCAGGACACGAGACTGCTCGAATTCGCCGAGGCGGCGGGCCGGTGCTACCTGAATGAGCCGTTTGCCCGGGACATCAACGTCCCCGGCATGGATGCGGGTATGGGTATGGGACTTCTGGCCGACCTCTACGACATCACTGGTGAAGACCGGTGGCTGGAAGGCGGTCTGCGGCGAGCCGAAGAGATCGTCTCCCTGTACTTCGGCGACTGCGCGCTGCCATCGGGCGCCTCGGGGATCGCTTGGTACGAATCACAGATGGGTCCGAGTTTCCTGCTGCACGGACTGGCACGCCTCGCTCTTCAGGCGCTTCACGGTGTGGACTGTCCTCTGGGGGCCAACTACACCGGGCGTTGAGGCCACGACATGACGGGATGGCCTGTATTGGAAGCGATGCCGAAGACCTCGTCCGTCAGCTGGCGTCCGAAGCGCAGCCGTTGGCGTCGATCCAGGTGACACCATCCTGCTGCGGATCGGTGTCACCGACGTGAACCATACGAGGCCCGGTATCCGACCCGGTACCGTCTGACCCTGGAATGCCCGAAGCCGGCAGCTGCACAACGAGCTCAGCTGCCGCTGACACCCCCTCTGCATCGATGCCGCTGCCGTCGGCGTCGACGAGAATCGTGTAGGCCCCGTCCGGTGTCTCCAAGCGGGCACCACGGTGTCCGGGGATGTCGAGGGTGACCACACGAGGTGGCGCCTCGTCGAGACGATGCGGACACAGGACGGTGAGGAAGGTATCCTGTGACTGAGGCATCTCCGAACCCACGTCGAGGTGGTAACGTGCCGCCTCCTCGGGGATATCGCTCTCGTCGGCGTATCCGTAAGGCATGAGATCCCAGCCTTCGTGCGACCGGAATCGCAACTCCTGGGAGTGACAGAAGCTCACATGCAGTCCCGCACGTTCGTATCGCAGTTGCGCTGTGCGCGCCTCGACGTCCACATCGATGGGCCGCACGCCGTGCAGGTGCCACGTCCACATGGCCTCATACGTGGGTACCATGCGGTCGACGATGACGAACCACCGGTAGTCCAGAAACAGAACCGACCGCCGATAGGAGCTCACGAGACCGCCGTAGGCTGACGACGCGTCGCCCGTGGCGAAGGCGAGCCGGTCGTCGGAGTGGAAGGCGACGAACTGCCCCGTCGCTTGTTCGCTGCGCACGATCTGGCCCGCCCCATCGAAAGTGACTGCACAGTGCGCCTTGGTCTGCCGGGTCCAGCCGTGGTGGTGGGCGCTGCCGTAGAGATTGTACAGACCGGACGGTACAGCGAGGGGTTCGCCGAAGGCCTCGATAGAGAAGCTGTTCTGATCGGCGTGGGAGTGGGACACACTTCCGTACGGTGAGCAACGCATCATGAATCGGATGTCGTTGTTTGGCTCCAGCAGATTCGCTCGCATCGCCAGCCAGCCGATATCGGCAAAGACCCGGGCCGCCGTCGTCGGCAGTTGGGCATCTTGCGGTGGCGTTGGCGGCGTGAGAAACGACAGCGGCGAGTAGAGCCCCTGGGACTCGACGATCGTTCCCCCGCAGGCATCGAGAATCTGCTCAGCGTGTCGCAGGTAACGCCCGTCACCATAAACGCGCCCCAGGTGTCTCTGGATGCCGTAGCTGGACCGCACCGATCCGGTGCCGTTGGTGCGTCCGTCACCAAAGGGCACCATGTAGGCATTTGGCGGCACGCACAGAAGACGCCACTCGCCGTGATTGCGGAAGAAGGCCTTCTGGTAGAGGTCGACGCCCGCCGCCTCCCGCAGACCGAAGAGAAAGTGGTAGAAGAGGTAGCAGTAGGCGGACGAATACAACACGCCCTGCGCCCATCCACCCTCGCGGCCGCCCCACCACGGAAACATGGCCACACACGTGGGCAGAATGAAGTCAAACCACGCAGGCGCGTCGTCGCACTCTCCCGCCAGCACGATGCCGCATTCGCCGAGGAATCCCGTCAGCCGGCCCGAGTGATTGTCAGAGCCCGTCACGCCGTAGTCGGCCCGATGGAAGCGGGCCATGGTCGAGTTGCCGCGACTGCGCAATGTCTCCCGCACGGTGGCCCGCTCGGCGTCGCTCATCACGTCGTGAGCCCAGTCGTAGGCGCGCGGTCCGAGATTGATCACCGACATGTGGGGCTCGTTGTTGTGGATCGTGGACGTTGAGCCCTCTACATCCCAGCGCGCAAACTCAAGGAGCCGCTCGACGGCAGCCTCGCCGAAGCCGGGCGCCCGCTGCATCCCGTCGATCAGGTGAACGAGAGCAAACAACTGGGCGTCCTGACCGAATTGGCGCGAGTGATTCATCGCGTCCTTCCAGATCGCGCCCCAGGCCTCGGTGTCGCGCTGACGGTCGGGGAGGAAGGGCGGCTCCGTCATCAGGAAGTTTGCCGCCAGCCGCTCATCGGCGTGTCTTCTCAGAACAGCCCATTCCTCTCGCAGGTCGCCATCGTGACAGGCACCACGGAAGGCATCCAGACGGGATGCGGGCAGAAGGTGTCGGGGCCGCGCTGTTCCGATGCGCGCCACCACCTCGTGGCCGTCGGGTATGGATTCGTTCACCGTACCCTCGGTGAGATGGAACCGGAAGGTCTCGCTCCAGCGGTCGTCCTGGCCTGCGCCGAGTGCCCGCCAGGCCCAGTAGTGCGTACCGGGCTCGCGCGCGTCGGGGCAGACCCACAGACAGCGGCCGGTCACCGTGTAGGTGCGGGTCTCCTGAGATGTGAGGGCCGGATTCGGCCCAACCTTCAGTTCATATGACGTGGCGCCCTCGACGGGCCGCCAGACGAAGCCGGTGGGATTGAAGTCGGCCACCGCGTCGTGTTGTGGGCGCCGTACGTCGACAAGGGGGTTGGGGAATCGGTGCTCTTTCATGGTCCAGGGGGGAGCGCTAGCTCAGGCGTGCCGGCGGCTCCGACCCACATCATCGCACAAGTACGAGTTTGCGAGACGTCTCCAACTCTCCAGCCTGCAATCTGTACAGATAAACGCCACTGGCCACCGGCTGTCCCGCATCATTGAGCGCATCCCATCGGGTCTGATGCGCGCCGGCCACCAGGGCTTCGTCGACGAGATCGGCTACGACCTGGCCCGACAGATTGTAGATCCGCAGGCGCACGCGGTCGGTGGCCGGAACGACGAACTCAATGACCGTATCGCTGTTGAAGGGGTTGGGATAACTCTGCGCCAGCGCAAAAGCGGATGGAGACGTCGATGTTTCGTCGGCGATCGCTGTGGGTGTCGTGCCGCCACCCTCCAATCGAATCTCATCCAGATACATGGCCGCATAGAAGTCGCCGCCGAAGGTGACCTCCTTCAGTAGCGCTGCCGGTCCGAACCGCGTCAGAGGGATCTTCACCCTCTGCCAATCCCTCGCGGTGGGATCAACATATCCTTCATCGACCAGATTGATCAGATGACCAAATATGTAGAGGCTGAACTTCTCGCCCCGCCACCAGTCATCGATCCCAGCATGGAAGGCGAAACTGATATCACTGTAACCGCTCGGGTCGACAGGGTCTGGGGGGCGGAAGCGGAGGACCCAGTCCCAGTCGCCGGCAATCGTGCGGAATAAGACGGACCTCTCGCCCCTGAAGACGAACTCGTCGTTCTGCAGATTAAAGGGGCGCGTCGTGAAGGCGGTCTTGTTGGCAAGGGTCCAACCGGCGGCCAACTCATCGTCGTAAATGACATAGTCCTCGACCTGCCTGTCGGGTAACACCGCGATCTGCCTGTCGGGTAACACCGCGATCTGCCACGCCATGTGGATATCCTGTTCCTCGGTGGCATTCGACGGATGAACACGCACCCTCACCCTCTTGAGGGCGGGACGCAGGCTCGGGGGCACGACCATGCGATACTGGAGTCGGAAGTCCGCATCGCCTGTCGGAGAGAGTGCAACATCGGAGGGGCCGCCTATCTGACTCAAGTCGGCCGTCACCTCAAGGGGAGAGCCATCCGCAGGTGAGCGCTCGACATGGACCAAGGCATCGATGTCCAGTGGCGTACCGACGGTGAGCGAGTCGGGCATGTTGTGGCGCTGCCAATCGGCGACCACCGGCCCATGGTTGATCCGCAGGATCATCAGGTTGTCATCGTCACTGGTGACATAGAGGCTGCCATCGGCATCGGTGATCAGGCCATGGGGACGGCCCCAGACATCCTCGATGTCGACGCCTGCCTGGAAACCGGTGATGAAGTCTGCAACTCGGGCCTGGCTGCCATCCGGTTCGGCGAACAGGGCAACGACCGAATACCCCTCGACGGGGGCCAGGTAGGCGTGACCCGCATGCAGCGCGACAAAAGCAGCGTGCCGGTATCGCGTTGGAAACTGCTCGTGATCGTAGAAGTGAATACCCATGGGTGCCGTATGGCCCGGAAGCAGGACCGCCGGCCGCTCCATGGTGGCAACGCGGGCCGAGTCGGCTGCCGTGATCGGTAGAAGTTCGCGATAACTTGGGTTGGTGAAATCGGTCCAGGACTGATAGCCGTACGCCAGGGGCGTGCCATAGAATCCACCGTCGCGAATCACGTCGACCCACTCCGGAGGGGAAGCGATCCCTTCATGCTGGTGGCCGTTGTTCGTCCCCCACAGTTCTCCCGTAGCGGGGTGGATGGCCATGCCGATGACATTTCGCACACCCGATGCGAAAACTCGACGCCCGGAACCGTCGAGGTTGAACTGCAGAATCGTACCGCGTTCCAAACCCTCGGTGCGACACATATCGCAAGGCCAGCCGACACTCAGATACATCTTGCCGCCAGGTTCATCGATCACCAGGGTGCGTGTGGAGTGCCACCCGCCGGTGGGGATGTTGCTGACGAAGACCTCCCGTTTCTCATAGATGCCGTCGTCATCCTCATCGCGATAACGAAGGATGCGCGGACTGTCCCCGACATAGAGATCGCCCTGGAAGAACTGGAGAGACTGGGGCCGTTCGAAGTTTGTCGCCACCACGATCGCTTCATCCGCTACACCGTCTCCATCGCGATCAGGCAGTGCCAGGATCTCATCGGCGTTCATGTTGGCCACATGCAGAACGCCGTCGTCATCGAAGGCCATGAAGCGAGGACGATCGAAGGATTCAAAAGCCGCGTAGACACTGGCGCTGAATCCCGGGGGCAGGTTGAGGGTCAGATCCTGGGGTAGATGATCGAACTGCGGTGGGATGTGGACACGAACGGGCTGCAGACCCAGATCGATGCGTGGCGTGAGCTGATACGTGCCTGGTGGATAGGCTTCCTGTGCATCCGCTGCTGAGCCAACAAGGAAAGCCACTAACAAAGCGGCAGCTCTTCGACGTTGCGAACCCATGAGTATCCTTCAGGGTGAGGCCGTGATTCCGACCGACGTAGGCTGGACAGAATCCAATACTCTCATGAAGAGTAATCCGGCTTGCCACCGCAAACAGTTTTTTTCAGAGCGACGTTGTCACATCAAACGGCTCAATAGCTGCCGAAGTCCCGAACCGCCTGCCGCACGGCCTCGTAGTTTTCGAGCGTCGTGCCCGGTTGTACGACGTTGCTCGTGGCGATGACCAGGCCACCACCTGGGGCCGCGTGCTCGATGGCGTAGCGGACTTCCTCCCGCATGGTACTGGCCGGTCCCTCGATCCGGCTGTGGCAGGACATGCCACCGAAAAGGCACAACTCATCGTGACCTCCTTCGCGGTCGATCCACGAGAAAGGTCCCGTCGTCTGCAATCGAGGGTGTTCGATATCTGCTGGCACAACGGGCACGCGCACATAGTCCCATTCCCGGGCCAAAGGCAACTCGACAGTCGGCGCAGTAGTCGGCGACGACGCGATCTCGTGGCTTCAGATTGCTCACGTTTCGCTGCCCTCAAGGTGGGTCCGTCCCGGACGGGACGGGTGGGCGTAGAGTGCTTTCTCCTCGGGGGTGGCATCGGTGATCGGGCATTGCTCGTGAGGCGGCCCAAATGAGATGAAACCGGGCGAATACTTGAACAGCATCGAACGCCGTTCGCGATCCTTCGGTTGCCAGGGCAAGGTGCCATGGATCAGCGCTTCGTTGAAGAACACGACCGAACCGGCGCCGGCCACGACCTGATGCACGCAACCCCAATCCTGATCGAGGCGAAGCATCTCGACGGCCGGCCGGTAGTTGGCCTTGTGGCTCCCCGGAATGCAGGCGAAGCCCCCATCCCCGTCTTTCACGTCCGTCATCTGCCAGGCGGCGACACACAATCCGGCGTGCACCTGGCCGTGAGCGAAGTGATGGAACTGGCTTGGATCGAAGGTCGTACCGCCATGCAGCCGGTGGCCCTCCGTGCCATGCCGCATGCGGATCAGCACGGGGCCATGGTCCAGACGAAAGCCCGGGCCCAGGACCTCGTTGAACACGTCGATCACCCGCGGATGGGCGAGCATACGACGGAAGGGGTCGCACCAGGGGCGGTCGAAGGTCAGCGGATTCTGCTGGAACTCGCCACGCCCCTCGTCGCCTCTCAACCCAACCGCATCCTCAGACAGACCGGGGTCGCGGTTGCCGATCAAGTCGGCGTGGTGTTCGACCGCCGCGTTAGCGGCAGCAACCTCGTCGGGGGACAGGACGTCTTCCAGGACGAGATAGCCGTTGAGGTCGAAGAGGAACTTCTCGCGCTGATTCATCGCCCATCACCTGCTGTCGTTGGAGTTACGCGGTGAACGGATCGACTACTGCGCCGAAGAGAGACATGTCTACTCCGGGAAGTAGTCCCAGAACCGCTCCTTACCGTGTTCGGTAACATAACTTCCGAGCTTCTGACGACTGCAACCTTCCGCGAGAAGCCTCTCTGCCTCTTCTCCTGCCTTCTTGAAGGCCATCACCTTGTCGTGTCCCTCGTCGTTGGAGAGGGTTCCTTCGATGATGGTGAAAAGCGAACTGGCCCCATCTGCTGCGGCCTGAAATAGAAAGTCGCGCACCAACTCTTCATCCATGTCCTGATAGTGGAAGCTCCCCAAGCGCCAGCCGAAGGGTACCTGCATCTCATCACGCAGCATCGGTGGGTCGAGCTTATGAGAGATGGACGGATCGAAGTAACTCAGCCCGACGTCCTGCAGAAACCGCAATTGTTCCCGACGCAGATCTTCCACGTGGGCTCGCCGGATGTCGGTGGTGATGCCAGCGTAGTACTGCTCCCAGTATGGCAGAACAAACTCTGCAAACATATGGGCCAAGACAAAGCTGGCGATGTCGTCGACCATCCCTGTGGCACTCGGATCTGGGAACTGAATCCCGTCGAGCTCGGCGCGAAAGCGGAACACATCGACAATGCTGGCCGTCGTCAGCTGCAGGAACTGCTTCACCCGTTCGGGTTCATCGAACAGGTCTGTAAGGAATCCCTGGCCCCGCAGTTCCCACGCCGTCGTGATGGGGCCTTCGACGCCGAAGCTGAAACCAACCTTCTCATCCGGGAAGGCGTCCCGCATTTGCTTCCAGAAATCGAGGTAGAGCGGCGTGTCTCCTGAAGTGGCGAAGTCGACGGGTTCCTGGAGTCGCGTGATGGCCTGCTCGAGGGAGTCGAAGGGATGCGTGTGTCCGACCTCACCCCCCTCGACGAAGATGAACTCTGCGCCAAGGCAGTTGGCGTGCATGTAGCTGATGGGAGGCGTTGCCGGTGCCAGGGGTGGCAACCAGTCTCCGAACATCTCGTACATCCGCTCTCGCCCCGTGCGGTACACCTCGATACACGCTGCAGGTCGCGTGTAGAAGTCCTTCACGGGAATCCCGGACAGTTCCACGCAGGAGAGGTAGGAGCCACTGACCTGCCAACTGAATCCCGCTTTCTCGCGGGCAACGTCGTAGTTGGGGCGGATGTAGCTCATGCTTCTCTCGATCAACGATAGATTTCGGGCCTTCCTGGAATCTTTCAGAAGCAGCGACTGATCGGCAACATCGCCGTGATGTCCTCGCCGAATCGATGAGGCTATCTTGTAAGTCATGACCATGAGCGCAGCGCCTGGGCAGGGCCCGGCCGCACAGATTGACAGAAAGGATGTCGATGGCCAGCAAGGCACAGATCAGCCAGTACCACGATCGGGGCTACTTCATCGTCGACGACGCCGTGGACGCGGCTCTGCTTCAGGAACTGGCGGCTGCCGCTGACCGCGTTGCGGCACGAGTCCGATCGGGAGAGGTCGTCGATGACCCAGACGGAATCCACCTTGGAGGCGAGGCCGTGGAACCGGCCTTTATCAGCGGTCTTGTGGCACCTGAGTTCACCGAACCCGCCTTCGCCCAGTATCTCGCATCCGAACCGATCGCCCGCTATCTGCAGTCCTTCCTCGGTGACGAGTTGCGCATGGGCTGGGTACACCTGTGCTGTGTGCAGGGCCAATACGTGATCGGCTGGCATCGGGATACTGGAGGCCAGGTGAAGGATGGCAGCTATGAGGAGGAGATGGAGATCCTCGGTCGCCACCGGAAGCACTTCATGAAGTGGCACATGGCCCTGGTCGACGATCCCTGTCTATGGATCGTACCGGGCAGCCAGAATCGTTTCCGTACAGATCGCGAACACGAAGCTTTGCAGGGCGGCAGTGGTGAGATCCCAGGCGCCACCCGGATCGATCTTCGCAAGGGGCAGACGATCTTCTGGAACGGCAACAGCATTCATCGGGGAGTGATGCCAGAGGCGATGAAGCGGCGCTCAACACTGATGGGGGGCATGATCGACCACCGGTCCGATTACGATCCGGGTGAGAAGGGCGATCACCGCTGGCTTCTGGCTGACAACATTCGCCCAGGCCTGCCGGCGAGAGCGCAGCGTTACTACGACAATTGGCGGTCTCTCGCCGAGCCCCGCATGGCAGCTGCGCCACCGGCGTGACCCCCGGCGGTGTCAGTCCTCGGACAGGACATCCTTCGTCATGGCTGCAGGGATGGAAGCGACGTGAATCTGCTGCTGACCGGGGCTGTCTGAATTGAAGACAAGCCACTTCGCATCCGGTGAGAGATAGGGGTGTCCGTGGGTGGCCTGTGACTTACCCCTCGATGTCCGGGCTTCGCAGACGACGGCGCTTCTGCCTGATGCGTTCGATCCCATCAGCAGTTTGCTCGTCTCACGCCAGTCATCGACGGTGAAGAGACGTCCGTCCGGCGTCGTGCCCACGTGGTTCACCTGTATGCCCGGGATGCCGACGCGGCGCACCTGTCCCGTGGCGGTGACGGCGATCAGATTGCCCTGGTCGGGAGTGTAGTCTTCGCGTGCAACTACCGACATCAGGATTTCGTCCTTCCCGGATATCCAGGCTTCGTGTCCCGTGATTCCCGTCGTGTGGGGCTTGCCCACCGGTAGTCTGGTGACTTGGCCATCCGGAATGCTCACGAGGTACTCCGTCGCGCCCAGCTCGCCGGTCAGGCGAGTGCGTGTGCCATCGGGCAGGTACTCCGATCCGCGGTTGTGCTGGACCATGACCCACTTGCCGTGGGTTGGCTCGAATTGCGTATGGGGATTGCAGATCTCGGGATCTGTGTGAATGATCTCTCGTGAGCCGGACGTCAGGTCCACAAGCTCGATGCCGAACAGCACAGGGTCGAAACCGATGACGACACCGTATGCGTAGTATCTCTCGTCGGGCGAAATCGTGACGTTTCCCCTTGGCGCGAAGTCCTGAGGGAACTCGTAGATGACCCGACTTTCACCCGACGTCAGATCGACGCGGACAAACTCCTGCTTGCCATCGGCGACACGTCTGTAGAAGAAGATTCCATCGAAGGTGATCCCGCAGCTTCCGAGACCCGTACCGATGAGATTCGTTTCCCAGGAGCCGAACCTGCAGTAGATGTAGTCCGATCCGTTGGGGCCGCCTCCAGCCGCTTGCTGTCTATAGACAAAGCCCTGGGAGTTCCTATCGCACCAGGGGAGCTCGCAGTAAATGTTCTCCTTGGATTCGTCGCCCTGGGTGACCTGTGTCACCACGACGCCCGTGTCGAGCTCTTCTACCATTCTTGCCATGTCTACCTGTTCCTGTGTTCGACTCACTCCGTGGTCGACACACCCTCGTAGTCCATCAACAGACTGTATGGGTAGTGACGGTTCGCGGCCACTCTGAGGAGGGTGCGCTATCGGCTTATCTGCAACTGGGCTACCACCGGTCGATGATCAGAGGCGTTTGCATCGATGACGTCGTACGACAGGACTTGGAATGTGGTATCGGGGATGATGAAGTCGATCGTGCGTGTGGGGCGATGCGTCCTGGCGGTTAAACAACGGGGATCGAGGGGGTCGGCCAGCGAAGGGACGCCCCATCGCGGATCTTCCTCGATCAGAATCATCGTGTGATCCTCCTCATACCTGGTCAACAGAGCGGGCGACGCCATCCTCTGTCGGCTCAGCACGCTGTTGAAGTCTCCCGCAAAGATGACGTGAGAGCGTCCTCGAGCCCACGCCATCAGCCGGCTGGACTGCCGCGTTCGGTATGTGGTCTCGCCGCCGAAGATTCGGAATGGGTTGTTCGCCGACTCCAGATGCGTGGCGACCACGGTGACGGGCGTCGATGCGAGTCGGATCGTGGCTGCAAGTGCCGTGTGAGTGCCCAGAGAGTGTTGAAGAGACCCCCTTCTCCAAGATCGATGTTCTTGGCTTCCTCAAGAGGGTATTTGCTCAGGATGGCATTGCCTGTGTGGTGCTGATAGAAAGGCAGGCAGAACAACCATTTGGTGTCGTGGGCGGCGTAGGGATACGCCCCCGATAGCTCGCTGCGCAGGACCTCCACGAAGTCGAGGTCAAAGCTGCTCGTGTTGTGGACATCCACTTCGTTGAGGGCAACTACACCAGCGTCAGCCTCGCGGATGACGGCCGCCACCTGGCGCAGGTTGTCCAGAACGTCCTGCCGCGATGAGTGGCTGAAGACGCGGTGGAGTTCCCCCCGACCGCTGAAAGATCGGCTGCCGCGGCCGCGGGCGATGTTGTAGGCCATAACCCTCAGGTGCGAACCATCTTGTACTGGCTGCACACCCGGAGGGTGATAGTGGCGGACTACGCTCAGGTCACGATGAAGCGCCGAGCGACACAGGATTAGCGCTGACGACAGCAGTACGAGGGCGCAGACCACGAACATGCTGCGGAGCAAACGGCCCCACACCCGAGTGCCGCGTGCGGCAACGACCGGTTCCTCGGTCCTGGCTTGGTGAAAAGCGACCGGCCTCCGTCGCACCAAACCTTCTCCTTCCTCACGCCATGTCCCCGACAGTGCTTACAAGGCGTACGAAGCCCGATGGGCAGTCGCAGGGCAAGGCACCTGGTTGTGCTGCATGTTACCGACTTCCCAGCACGAGGCGGTTATTGTGTTCGGCGATCTCGGGTATGGTTTCCTCCGGATCGACGATCACAGTGTCGCGGTCCTGAGCGTCACTGAAGTGGACGGTCGCGATGCGGGGCAACAGGTCGTGGGGATCTTCGATATGTTCGATTACGTGGGAGGCCACCACCGTTCCTCCCCGCACCAGGCTCACTGTGATGTCGCGGGCTGGCAGGGCACCGATGTTGTGGACCTTGACGTCGATCTCGCCTTCCGGCCCCAGATACGTGTCGAGAGGTGAGAGGGCAAGGTCGGCGCGTGAGCGAAGATCTCCGAGTTGCTCCACCTGCTTGACCTCGACGATCGTGACCTGCTTCGGTGGTAGCGTCAGCGTCACAGCGGCATATCGCTGAAGCTCCATCGTGCGCTCGCCGGATAGCTCATCCATGTGCCCGTCGTCGTCTGCGTCGGGGCCGGTGCGCACGCGGTAGCGACCGTGATCAAGGCGCCAGACCCGCATTCGACCCTGGAGTGCGGCATCCCTGAAGTTGTAGATCGCCACCTTCAACACGTCGGGCCCTGCATCCCAGACCAGCGCGGCGAAGTCATCTCCTTGCAGCCCTTCGTAGCTGACGGCCGTGAAGTTGAGGAAGCGATTGCGGTTGGGAGCGTCGCCGAGGTAGCAAGAGATGGGCACAGAGGCCTTGTAGCTCAGGACTCGATCGGTCTGCTGCTCCGCGGCGGTGTCCATGTGCGGGAACCACCCAAACCAGGAGGCCGACGCGTCGAGCCAGTATTCCAGATACCTGCGATCCTTGTGGAGGAAAAACGCCGCGTATCCGTCCTCTGGTCGTGTCAGCCGCTGTCGCATGGCGGTCTGCGCCGCCTCCGGCCACTCGAGGAGAGCGTGCGGCATGCGGCCGTACTTTGCATGGGTACCCCAGTACCCTCCGGCGGCCATCGTGAAAGTGAAAGGCTCCTGCCATTCGGGATCGCCCGTCATCTGATAGAGAGCCAGCCATTCGTTGACAGGCCCCACCGCCTCCGCCGTGGGACGCTCCGACACCACAGTCGGCTCGCCGCTGAGGATGTCCACCTGGCCGACGAACCTGCCCGGGCTCTGGTACTTTCGCCAGGTGCGGCCCCAGCGCTCAAACTTGTCGAGGGCCGTCGGATTCCTGTTGTACAGGCCGACCACATATAGTGGGTGCAACATGAAACGTGCGGGGGCCCAGTTGGCGTTCCCCGGACTTCTGCCCAACTCCGTGAAACCCTCGCGTGCCTCGTGGATGCCGAAAGACCGCCCGCCGAAGTGCACCCGCCCATCCTCGGTCTCGACCATCAGCTTGCCCACCGAGCGGGCAGCGGCCATGGCCCGCTCGAAATGCACGGGGTCGCCATAGAACCACCAAGCACACAGCGCCAGTTGATTGACGCCTTCCTCATAGGCGTGCAGGGCGTCGGTGGTGCGCCTGTTAAGTCCGTCTTCCAGCGTGTGTTCGACGGCGGTCTGGGACAACCGAGCTGCGGCATCCTTCAGGCGGTCCCCGAGTGGCGACGACTCGATCATGGGCAGGAATTGCCAGGTCTGGAACATGTCCGTGTCGTCGTTGATTCCACCGCCGAGTTCGCCGGTGGCCACGAGTCGGTTGTCCAGCCACCAGCGGGCAATGTGGCTCATGTTGCGCCATCCCTCGCGTACCTGCACGGCCCAGCGGGGCGCCTCCGGAACATCGGGCAGGAGATTGGTCGGGTGCGGTGCGTGGCGATCGACATTCTGGTAGATCCAGTCGTAGTACTGCCGCACCGTGTCGCTGGCGGGAAGGAGCCGTCGTGCGATCTCGGCTGTTTCGAGGACCTCGACCAGCGACGCACGGTGGCGCTGGATCGCCTTGCTGCTATCCACCTGCGCGGCGATAGGGCCGGTATTCTTCAAGTGCATCCAGGGGCGTGGTTCGCTCGTCGACTGGAAGAGCCCCTTGAGTAGACGCAGCCTCCAGTCGGCCGCCTCGGGGAGGGCCTGGCTCCGTGGGGTGTGGTGCAAGGCGATGGTGACGTCACGCAGATCTACTGCCGCAGACGCGGACACTGACAGCCAGGCGATGGCGGGAGCTGTTGACGCGTTGCGGTGCGGTGCTGGGTTGTATCTAGGCGTAGACCCCTGCTCGCTCGCGGGCAGATATACCTGATCTGGGTGATCCAGCGTCACGGCGTAGTGTCCCTCACGACCCAGCCGCAAGTCCACGGACATCACATCGCGTCGCGGATCCAGCACATCCTGCACATGGAGGGTCAGATCCAGATCCTGGCTGAGGTGGGGGACGCGAAAGCGGATCGTCACCGCCTCGAGGCCGAGGGCCGGATCCTGTGGTGGGGTCACCAGCTGCAGTGGATGGTGCGTGGTCAGACGAAGATGGCCATTGCCGGACTCGGCGAGTCGGTGGACCGCCGGATGGCCGCCCGGATCTTTGCCATAACGGACAGCCATCGCCCGCCGGACGTACTCGTCCGGAGGCGATCCAGACGCCGGTCGCAGAAACTCTTCGTCGCGTGACTCGCTCGGCGGGAATGTCTTCCCCAAACGCAGAAACGCGACCTCCTGCAGCGTCCGTTGGAGATCGTCGGACTCGTAGAAAAACGACAGTCGCCGGGCATGCAAACGATCTACGAATCGCCGGATGAAGACCCCGTTCGTCGGCTGGACTTCACATAGGGGCTCAGCTTCGGCGGGGACACCCAGACCCGGCAGATTCGCGAACAGGTTGCCCGCCCACTCGCCGCGAAGGAACACAGCGTCGACGCCACCCTCGGGCAGCGTGATGTGGAGGCCGTTGTTGCCGTTGAATGCCCGGTAGCGGATGGCCCCGCCGCCATGGACTCCGCTCCACTCGCTCACCACGCCGTTGTAGTATCGCGTGTCCGTGCGTCCATCGATGGGGCCATGGGCGAAACCCCGGACCAGGCGACCGTCCAGGGGCATGACCTTGCTCACCTTCAGGTGTTCCCCTGGCTCGAGGGTGATCGAGGATGTTTGAGCCACAGGCGATTCGGCCGTACTCGGCAGGCGAGGGTTTTGTCCGGCGAACACATCGGTTCCGTCGGACAGCACACAGGAGATGATGAAGATTACGGGCCAGGTGATGGTAGCTGTCAGTGTGTTCTTCATCGGCACACGAGAGTGCGGGATCGTGGGTGCTTTCGGGGCGATCGATATAGAAGCGATCTGGCCACCACATGTGACCGATGCGCAGTGGAAACAACGCCCGAGCCAGATCCAGATCGCGTGCCGAACCACTGACGCCACCTTCGGCGTCGTCCACGTCTCGGTATCCCATGGCCAGCTGCATCATCAGGCCTGTGTCGGCCACCTGCAAGCCACGACCGCGCGCCGTGGTGCCGACGCTGAGCTTCTGTCTGCGTCGCAGGAGCGTCGCCGCCTCGTCGCCACAGCGGATGACCAGCCGCGATGGCGCGTCCGCCGGCCAGAGCCGCTCCAACTCGGGCAGCAGGGCCCGCAGGAACCGTGGCAGGTGGAGGCTGCGGCCCACGGCGCCTGCATTGCGCTCGTATCTGGTCTCGTCTCGACAACCCATCCGACGGGCGTACACCGCGACCGGACGCGTGCGCAGGGGCAGGGTAGCGCGGAGGCCTATCTGTTCCTGTCGTGAATGGACCTTCTCAGTCAGGTCGATCGGGCCGGAGCGATGTTCGATCCCGGCAATGTAAGCCGGAGCTTGTGCTGTGGCCGCCGGTGGTGATTCGCTTTGCCCCCAATGCAGACAGGGCACTGCCGCAGACCACCAGCAGGGCGCCGACGATGCTGAGGAAGGGGAGTTCTTCGCGATCGATGAGTCCAGGTTGCCACACGGAGAGAATCTCCACGAGGGTGACGACGATAATCGGCGTCATCGAAACGAGAACTCCGATCCGCGATGCCTCGACGTGATGAAGAGCGCGGGCGAAGGTGAAGTAGGAGACCAACGTGCCCAGTGATGAACCAACGAGCAGCGCCACGCCCAGCCTCGGAAGGGAGAGCAGCGTAGACGGGCTTGCTGTAGGAATCAGGGCCGTCGCCCCCACGACGTAGATCACGACGAGGATCACCTCGGCCCGCAGATTTTGCAGCAGCTGCTTCTGCGACACCATGTATAGACCCCACAGAACCGCGGCCAGCACGATCAGCAGGACACCGACGCCCTCGGTGTCGAAGTCGGTGGTGAAACGCTCGAAACGGGGTCCGAAGAACAAGATTTGTCCCATGAGCAGAACCAACAGGCCCAGCCACTGGTATCGCGAGAAGCTTTCACGGAAGATCAGCAGTCCACCCAGCAGCATAAACACCGGTGACAGCTGAATGACGATCTGGGCCGTGGCGGGGGACACGAAGTTCAGGCCACCCATGAAACTCAGGTAGTTCCCCGTCAGGCTGACCGTGCTGAGGATCAGAAGCCACCGCGGCAGTCCTCGCAGGCTGGCGATCTGGCCCAGGCCTCCAGAGGCCACCGCGAAGGGCAGCAGACAAACGCCAGCCATCGTGAAGCGGAACCACGTAATCGTGTAAACATCCAGCCAGCCCACCAGGATCTTGAGCATGACCGGGAGCGTACCCCACAACAGGGCCGTGACGGCACCGAGTGCGATGCCGACGAGGGGGGTTCCCGTTGGGCGATGGAGATTCAATGGGAGTTCTGCAGAATGGAGTCTCGCGATGCCCCGCCGCCGTCGGCCGATCGATCCAGGCGCCACACATTGCCAGGACGCCATGCAGACTCCACGCGGTGCGTGAAGTCACGCTTGCTCAATTCTGCTTGTTCGGCTGAGATGGTGACCGCACTTCCCGCTGCGAGAAACAGCGCATCCTGGTGGACGTGGACGGCACACGCGTGCCGCAGGCTCCAGGGAGTCTTCGTCAGTTCCTCCCAATGCTCGCCGTCTGCTGAAAACCACACGTCGTTGCGATTGCCGTCGGTCGCAATTTCAGCCGGGTGGTCGGCCACCCCCCGGTGGCCTCCCAGCACCCAGAGTTTTCCAGCCCACGTCGCCGTATCGTGATACGAGCGCGCAGCCCAGGGCGCCTCGCCGTGACAGGTCCACTCACGACCGTCTGCCGACGACCATACATCACTGTGGAAAAGGCGCGTCTTCAGTCTTGGCTGCTGCTCGACGTCGTACCGTAATGAGCTCAACGTTGTGCCGCCGGTGCCAACGTATCCGCCACCCAGGATCCACATTCGACCATCAAGAACGGCCACGCCCCCATTGGCCCCAGTGATCATGCCCCTTGGCGCCCACGGTGCGTCGTCCGTCACCTGCTCCCAGTTCACACCGTCGTCTGTCCGCCAGACATCGCGCAGGGCTGGCGGTGCTGGCGGAAAGGGCTTTCCAGCCTTCAGGTCGGCCACAAAGGTGGTCTGGCCCGCTGCGCCGGCCTGACCACCCATGACCCAGATGGAGCCATCGAAGACGGTGACCATCTGATTGCCGCGTTCCTGCCAGGGTACAGTGGCAGCAACGAGTTCCCAATGGACGCCATCCTTCGATTTCCACACGTCGTCGGGCGTCCCATTCTCGGCCCCAACGATCCAGATGTGACCTTCGTGGACGACAGCCCCGTGCATGTGCCGGCCACTCCACGGTGCTGTGGCGGCCAGAGACCAGTCGACACCGTCATCGGAGCACCACACCTCCGAGCACACCTCTGATTCGAAGGATCCAGTGCCGGCGCCGGCGAGGTCGGCTCTATCACCGGCGTACTGGTTCCAGCCGCCCAGAAGGAAGAGCTTGCCCTGGAACGAGACGAACTGCGCCCCGTCACGAGGCGACCACGCCACGTCCCGGCTTACACAGCTCCAGCGGTACGCATGGGTCATGAAGAGTCCTTGGGGCTGTCTTTGGTCATCGCTCTTGGTGATCACTCTTGCTCGGGGCAGCCGCAACTCGCTCTCGGCTTTGACGACGGTTCTCTGCCCTATATCCTAAGGCCCAACGGCCGTCCCGTCCTCACCGAACGAGCGAGAGTAGGTCCAATGCATACGGGATTCTGGTTCAATCGCATCATCGAATACTGGACCCTGCCGACGCCCGATGCCGTCCTCGATCACGTGCGCCGGGGTAAGGTGCAGGTCGTCCAGGTAGGCAACTTCGGCGTCGACTTCTACGGCCTCGCCGACGATCCGGACGTGGTCCGACAGTTTCCGGGCATGCCCGCCGTGGGGATCGAGGAGAATCTCGAACTCGCAGCGGATCTCGTCCCCCAGATTCAACAGGCCGGCGCGCGGGTGGTGGGTCAGTTCTCGATGTCCTGGCACAACGCTGATCACGAAACGGGGAAGGGTCTGTTCGGCAGCTGGGGAAGAATCTGGACTCCCGATCTGCTCGGCGGCGAGGCGCCGGCCGATTCTGCGATGGCAGCCAATTCGTTGAACGCATCGGGAGAGCAGTTTCGGAGACATATCGAAGGTCGTCCGTACTACGTCTATAGCGGCTGCATCTCCAACCCGGTGTGGCTGAAAACACTCAAGGCCATGGTCCGCAAGGGGATCGACCTGGGACTCGACGGTTTCAATGCTACCCACAATTTCGAAGGCTTCTGCGGCTGCGGTTACTGTGCCGACACCATCCGGGCGCACATGCGGCCCGTCTTCGACAGCGCCGATCTGGATCGTCTGTTCGATGGTGATTACGACGGCGCCACCGACGCCCGCGAGCCGGCGGCAGGGGCGCCGGACGAATTGAAGCACCGATATCTGGCGATCCTCGAGCAGGCCGCGGCACACCGCCGCAAGCGCGCCTTCGATGATGTGTTCATCGACTTCGGCCGGTCCCTGCGGCCAGAGCTGTTGGCCGCCCAGTGGTATCACAAGTACGGCATGCGGGTCAACGACGAGCGCGCCGGCCTTCCCGCCGATCTGTGGGGTCGCGGCGAGGACTACATCTGGTACAGTCAGGGGCCGCACCGATGGGGCAGCTCCATCGAGCAGGGCTACATCGCCGACATGGGACTAAACGCGCGGCACATACACGCCGCGGGCGGGGGCCGCCCCTTCGTCATCAATAAATACGACTACCGTCGCTGGCGCGTCTGGGCGGGTGAGGCAGCCGCCCACGGTGGTGTTTCTCCCTGTTTTCACGCTGGCCCACCCCATCCAGACGCTGAGGAGACCACGCGGATCGCGCCCGAAGACTATTTCGGTCCCATCATCCGTTACCAGCGCTTCGTCGCCGATCACGAGGATCTGCTGCACCCGGCAACGCCGATCTCTCAAGTCGGCCTCGTCTATCCGCGACGGGCCGAACGCGTCGGTGAAGAGGACTATCTCGACGCACTGAAGCGGATCGCCGAATGGCTCGAGGACGGGCACGTGCTCTACGACCTGTTGTTCGACGACCAGTTGGCGGAGCGGGCCGATGAGTTCCCGACGTTGGTCCTGCCCGACATCCGTCGCCTGGATGACACAGAGATCGCCGCTGTGCAGCGGCACGTGGATGCAGGCGGCGCCCTGGTCGTCGCCGGTGCCACGGGAACCATGGATGCGGAAGGCGGCAAGCGAGAACAGGACCCGCTTTTTGCCGATTCCGTCGGGTCTGTATTCCGGTGGGAGAGCGACGATTGGCAGCCGAGGCCCACGGTGCTTCGCACATTGCCCGGAGAGCCAGAGATGCCGGTCTATCCGCATCTGCCAGATTCACGGGAAGGACAGGGCCTGATGGCCAAACTGGAAGACCTGTGCGATGGTTTCTGGTTGCGAACCGATGCGCCCTGGTCGGTCCGTGTTCGCGCCTGGCGAGCCGAGGAGACGGCGGCCATACCCGTGCATTGGATCAACTACCGCCAGGACGAGGACGCCGCGATGGAAACTCCTATCCCGATGGGACCCATCCGCGTCGATCTGCTGCTGCCTGACGATACGAGAGTCGATCGTGTCGAGTGGATCTATCCGGAGATGAAGGAGCCTCTCGCGCTGGCTCACAATGTCGTGGATGGTCGCATCACCTTCGAGATCCCGAGGCTCATCGTCTACGGGATCAGCGTCGTCCGACTCAAGTAGCTTAAGCTGCGGGGCTGTATCGGTCCCAATGGCGTCGGCACCGGCTGAGGCGGGGTCAAGCTGACCTATGTGACAGCGGTCGCGCTGGCAATACGCCAGCGTCCCTCCATGTCGCAGGCTTCGTAGAACATGCGGAAACGGCCGTCGGGAAGATCGATCACGCATGGCTCGGATGCCTTGGCCGCGTCCCATCGCCCGCCATTGTCGATGCAGATCCCCGGGGTTTTCGTCCACTTCAGTCCGTCCTGGGAAAAGGCACTGAAGATCCTGCCGTGATACTTCGATCCCGCCGGCACCTCCGGGGCTGACGTCCAACCGGCATAGTACATCCGCCAGCCACCCTCTCCGAGGCGCAGGACCTCGGGCGCATAGACGGCGCTGGATTCCAGGTCTCGGTCCTGGGGTATGCGAATGCCCGGTTCCAGGGCGAAGAGCAGGCCATCTTCTGAGACGGCGCTGACGATGTTCCGGTTGGTGAATGCGCCCGGGGGAACCTCCAGATCGGGGTATGGATAGGCGCTCGCATAGAGCCGAAAACGATGGGATGCACCGCCCTCGAGGTAAAGGCAGCGCGGCGCCAGATAGGACACACCTGGCGCTTGAAGGCGCACACCCGGTTCTCGCTCCCACTTCAACCCGTCACTGGAGATGGCACTGACGATCGTCGCCTTGGTGCCGGCCTCCTGCTCGGTTTTGCCTTCGTAGTACATCCGGTAGCGACCGTCCTCCAGGGGGATTACATCGGGACTCCAGATATAGTGTGCAGCCCCTTCTCCTCCTGCATCCATCCTGAGGCCCGGCTCCTTTTCCCAGTGCTGGGCATCGGTGGAGAAAGCACTCAAGATGTAACCCTTCGAGTCGGGGTTGGGGCGATCCGGGCCGAAGCCGTGGTAGTACATCCGGTAACCACCATCCATCTTCACCACGTTTGGTGTCAGTGTCCGATCCGAGTCGAGGGGGCCGTCAGAATTGATGGCGACGTCGTCATCCTTGATCCATCGGAATCCCGGATCTTGCTCCTGATAGTGGACGGATCTCTCCATGCTTTCACCGGTCATTGTGGTCTTCGGCGTCGTCGCGGGGGCCGAAACCCTCCTCCCCATCGGGTCGTTCCATCGCGGTCGGGTCACCGTTGGCGGGATGGCCGAAATGGTCGCGGTGCCAGTACCAGATATGGCCCTGATCCGCCCCGGCCACCAGCTCAAAGGCACCGTCGCCGTCCCAGTCGACGGGGGCCATGTGCACCCCATGCCGCCAGAATTCCAGTGGCTGGCCATCTTCGTCGAACAGGAGCACGACGGGCTTGGAGAACACCGGCTCACGATTGGATCCGACATTCCTGGCGAACAGGACATAGCTGCCGCGATACGGGCTGCCATGCTGTGGGCCGACACCGATCAGCAGATCAAGGAGACCATCGCGGTCCCAGTCGACCACGTTGAGCTTGGTGCGCCCGCGGCCGTCACCGCCGGGTGGCGTGTAGACACCGTGGGTCTTGATCGTCGAACCGTCCTCATAGCGCAGCTTCTCACCTGGTTGCAGGGCTGACAGGTCGTCCGGTCCTGCACGTCGGTACAGAGCCAGATCCAGGTCGTGATCCTGGATGATGATGTCCGGGAGCACATCGTCGCTGAAACAGCCGATCCCCGGCTGTTGTCGCCATGGTCCGATGAGCGGCGATCCGGCAATGTGCAGGCGCTGCGGTGGCCCCAGTTCCGGTGCAGTCTGTGTGCCCCAATTGGGATACCACTCATAGAGGCTGATCATGTCGGACACGACCAGGTCGAGCAACCCGCTGCCGTTCCAATCGATCAGAACGGGATTGCTGTATCCACCGGTCTCACCGTCGTAGGGGCTCTGGGAGCCGCCCCAATGCTGGCCTCCTGAGGGGTAGGGTGTCGCAAGCCGGCGAATCTCGGTCGTTCCACAACGCACCCGCTCCGGCGCCGCAAAGCGTAGTGGGTCGGTGGAGAGTGTCTTGTACCAGAAGATGTACCCCTCGATGCTACCCACGAGGAGATCCGGCACGCCGGTGCCACGCCAGTCGCCGACCGTGGGGACCGAGAAGATACCGCCGTTGACATGTGGATTCCGCTGCTTGACCTTGCGCGGCGTATCGTAGATCGGTCGATTCGCAGCGTCCCGTCCGTAGCACCGCGCCCAATCGATGTTGCCCGCGTTGTCGGCCGCGAAAATGTCGAAACGTCCCGTGTCGACGACGTCCGAACCCCCGATTCCCGACTGAAGCGTAGCGATGCGGTTGAATGGCTCGCCGTGTAGGGTGAACAACTCGGCCACCTCACCCCAGACGGGAACATCCCCCGGCGCCGACAGCGGCAGGTGGTGGACGCTGCCGTAGTAGTTCAACAGCAAAAGCCCTGATACTGGGTCGGTGGGATCGACGGCGCTGATGTGGAAGGAATGTCGGGGCAACTCGATGGTCGCCTTCCCTGCATAGGTGAAACCGATGCTGCCTGCCGTGCTGGTATTGTGAAACAGGTGAAGAGACTGTCTGGGATAACGAGTGAACCAGGTACCATCCCGGTCATACCGATCGCGCTGGTCTTCGGGAACGACGCCTGCCTCGTCCATGCTCCACATCTCACCCCGATCGCTTTCAAGCACGATCAGGTCGACGACACCATCCCCGTTCCAATCGACAGCGGCCACCGTGCCGCCACCGAAGTTGACCTCACGGCCTTCGACCGAAATCGGGCTCCCTTCATCCCGGCTCGCAGGGGGGCCATTCTGCAGTGTGACTGCCGTCGTTTCCTTCTGTGAATAACCGCGTGGCGCCAGGAGCGCTTCTGTGCTCCCGTCGCCATCGAAGTCGGCCACCACGGCGATGGTGCCTACCAGTCCCTTGTCTCGCTCATTGCGATGCAGTGCCCGCGACACTTCGCCCCACTGCATGCCGCGATCGACGATGGGCGTGCTGTCAGCCAAGAAGTCCACGATCCGGTAGCTGTAGATGTCGCCGTTGCCACCGGAGGCGACGATCTCGTGCTGACCATCCCCGTCCCAGTCCAGCACGTGGGCAGCGCTGGCGCCGGTAAACAGGTCTCCCACAACCGAGTCGTCGCCGAGGACGAGAGGTAATCCGTCGCCGGCATTGCCACCCGCTATGGGGCGTGGAAAGTCGCTCACTTCAGCCTCCTACCGTGGCGTGGGACGAGTTCCCAGAGTCTATGTTGCCATCGGCAAAGGCACCAACAGCTGGTCCCAAATCACAGGTTCCTGGTGACGCCGATGAGCAGGGCTTAGTGTTCGATGCGCATCCCGAATCACTCCTGATGAATGAGGTGGACGAATGACCGATCGACGACCCATGGGCAGACCGCCCAAGGCGCGGATGCTCTACTATGACGACGCCCGCCATGCCTACCTGTATACGGTCGAGCCACCACCTGAAGAACTCGATGTCCTGCACCCGGTGGATGTCATCAGCAACAGCATGGTCGACACCTTCGTCTTCGGCCTGGGGATCGGCCGCACCATGTCGTATGGAACACAGGTCGGCGAGATCTGGTTCGACGGTGCCGAAGATCACGTGGCCAACTGGCGTGCCCGGGAAACCGTGCTCAGTTTGCTCGACCAGGGCCGTGACCCACTCAGGATGCTGATCGATCGAGCGCACCACCACGGCATGGACTTCTACGCCAGCCTGCGGCTGGCCGCCAACAACCTGCCCGAGGACCCGGTTCGGCCCGACTTCTCGGCCCCCGAAGCCCGGCAGGAGCGCTTCGCCCTCATCGAAGAGGCCGTGACCCGCTACGGCGTCGACGGCGTCGAGCTCGACTGCGCATACGAGCCCAACTCTGACCCCGTGTTTCGACCGGAGCACGTCGATGCAGGCCTGGTCATCCTCACCGACTTCGTGCGCCAGGTGCGCGAGCTGGTGGACGAGGCAGCCAGGCGCCGCGGTCGCCCGATCGCGTTGGGGGTGCGCGTGTTGCCCACACCGGCGGGCAACCAGAAAGCGGGGTTGGACGTGCCCGTCTGGCTCGAGGAGGATCTCGTCGATTTCATCGTGCCCATTTTCTACGTCGACGAAAACATGGACCAGAACCTGCCCTTCGAGGCACTGAGCCAACTGGCTCACAGACACGACTGCTACGTGTATCCGGGCGTACGGCCGTTCTATCGCAAGGATCCAGATCGTCAGTCCGCCTCCCCGGCCATGTACCGCGCCGCGGCGACAAACTTCCTCCACAAGGGTGCCGACGCCTTGTACATGATGCAGCTCAATTGGCCCTACTGCACGGTCGAAGACGACACACGAGTTCTGCTTTCCTACATCGGCGACATGGAGCTCATGCACCGCCGGAGCCGGCACTACTTCATCACGCCGCGCCTCGAGCAGGCCGCCATCTGGGACTATACGTCACCGTTGCCGATGGAACTTGCTGTTGTGGGGGACGGTGCCGGTCAGTCGTTCACGATGTATGTGGGAGATGATCTGCCGACGGTCCGTCGGCAGGGATTGCTGCGGTCCGTAACCCTGCGACTGCACATCGACAATGTCTCACGCCATGACTGTGTCGAGGTGTCCGTGAATGGCCAGCAACTTCCGGCGAGTACCCGAACCTGGGACCCTGTCGGTTACAGCTACGCCTGGATCGGTTATCCGCTGTGGGAGATCCTGCCACAGTCAGGACCCAACACCATCGAGGTGGTGCTACGCTCGCGTCCGGCGCAGCTGGGTGGGCCAATCACGCTGGCCGAGGCGGAGTTGTTCGTCGACTTCGTGCAACAGCGGAACCGGAGCCCCTTCGATCAGTGGTCCTGACTTCGCCGGCCAAGAGTTGTACCATCGAGTGTTCGTTTGCTACCGTTGACGAAAGCCAGATTGGCATGCCCCCATTCCCGCCGACAGAGGAGCTGATAAGGAACATGGAGACCATCATCTACGGTGAAGTCCTCGGCGCGGGACTGCTTGCCGACATCGCCCTTCCACCCAGCGACGTGACCGCCCCCTACCCCGTGATCCTCGGTGTGCACGGTGGGCGGTGGCACTACAGCAGCCGAAACCAGTTGGGTGCGGCCATAGATGTGAACCAGTGGACTGAGCACGGTTTCTTCGCAATGTCCATCGAATATCGTCTGGTCACTTGTACACCGGCTCCCGCGTGTTATCAGGACACGCTCTGCGCGATCCGTTGGGTCCATGCAAACGCGGACAGATACCAACTAGATCTCAGTCGGATCTATCTCACGGGTATGTCCGCAGGAGGACATCTGGTGTCTCTGGCCGCGACCCTTGGGGAAGGTCCTTTCATGAATACGGGTGGCTGGGAGGGCGAGTCGTGTGACTTTCGCGCCTCGATCAGTGTTTCCGGCGCCTATGATCTGCTGTCGCTGGATTGGGCATGCGGCTGGATAACCCCTGGAGTGCCCTGGGACGAGGCGCGGCGGCTGGCTTCCCCGATCGAACACGTCTCAGACAGCAGCAAGCCGATGCTTCTGTTCCACTCCGACGATGATCCCTCGGTGCCGGTCAGTCAGGCGGATCGAATGGCAGAAACTCTGACCGAAAAGGGTGTTCACCATCGCTATCTGCACTACACTGATCGCGGACACATGGTCCTGACTCGTGACTTCGTCATCGAAGAAAGCCTGAACTTCATACACGATCTCGAGTCGTGACTTCGGGATCGCGACTCACCCCACGTGAGTACGCCAGCTCGACGGCGCCATGCCTACTCATGTATCGTGTCTGGAAAACGATTTCTCACCGTGACCAGTGCCTTGACCTGGCGCTCGTCCATGAGCTGATCGCTGACGATGAGCCGCACGGGCTTCCAGATGCCGCCCATGCCCTCCGTGTTGCGGATGCGCACGACCAGCGCGTCATCGCCGTTGAGTGCCACGTCGTTCAGGGGCACCACGAACGGTGTCCGCCAGATCTCGGACCCCATCAGGCCGGTGCTCTCAACGGTGTGTTCGAAGATTCGCTTGCCATTCAGGTAGATCCACGCGTCCTCATCGCAGGCGTCGAAGTGCAGGTACTTGAACTTCCCGGCGCGCTGCGACGCGGTCAGCGCGAGGCGCGTGCGATACCAGCCGAAGCCAGGCTCGTTGCCCCAGCCACCACCCGCCCCGAGCTCGTACCCGCCCCCAACCTGCCCCGGCGCCCATTGGCTGTCATCCAGCGCCGGGTCGAACCATTTACCACGCAAACCATCATCCTGAGCGAAGGCGTCGGTCTTCATCATGGTCGGCTGGTCGATCTCGACCAACCTGAAGCGCCAGTGATCCGCAAGCGTCACCATCTCGACGCGCTCGACGTCGATACCTGCGAGCGCTTCGGCCGGCGTCAGGTCTCGATGCCCCAGCCTCTGCAGTGCGACGATGCGCCGCGCCATCTCCCGGCGCATGGTGTCCAGATCACCCTGCGCCACGTCGAGCTTTCCGACCCACTGGTGGGTTTCGGCGATGAGTGGCTCGTCGGGAAATCGCCCGAGGGCCTCTGCCAACGTGGCCAGCAGCGTGGTCAGATATCGCACGTCGTCGACGCCCTCGCGAAAGCCCTCCCACTTGGGCGTGTCCAGTACGCCGCCCTCGGTGCGCAAGACCATGGCGAAGTGCATCGGCTGATTTTCCGGATCTGCGCTGATGTGGGTGTAGGCCCAGTTCATCACGCCGTCGAAGCCGACGCGCCACAGGCCCAGACCCCCGTGTCGGCGATGCCACTGTGGCATCGGCGGGCGCAGCGTCGTGTAGGTGAAGATCTTGCGGCCAAGTCGGTGCAGGCCGTCGATGGAGCGACGGTACGTCGGATGGTCCACCTGACGTTCAAAGCCGATGAGCGAAGCGAGACGGTGATTCTGCCGCAGTGACTCGTCCGGACCAAAGCCCTGTTCGGCTCCAAAGAGTGTCATGGGGTCGCTGATGTTGACGTACATCACGGGCAGATGCAGCACGTCACCGATGATCTTGAAGAAGTCACTGCCACACGCGACGAACGTTCTGCCGCCTCCGTCGTGAATGGCCTGGAAGCTGTCCCGCTCGGAGGCCAGCCACTCACCCCACGCCTCGTCCTGCCCAGCCCAGTAGAAGTCGGGGTAGCCCCGGCGTCTGGCCCAGGTCATTACGTCCCGGACCGTCTGAATTCGCTGGGCCTTCTCCTGGTCCGTCAGTGACCAGCGCACCGGTTCCGCGGCGCTGGTCATGGTGTACAGCGGCACGCCAGGGCCCATCCCGGCCTCCTCCCGCGCCTGCAGAATCTGCTCCAGCTGGCTTGTGTCCAGTGTTCCGTCTGGTCGCACACTCACGCCGCCGTAGATGTTCGGGTTCGACAGGCCGTGGGCCAGCATGTTGCGGCACTCGGCGATGTACTGCTGCCTCGTGAGCCGCGCAACGTTCGACCATTGGCCGGTGCGCCAGTCCTGCGCACCGTCGGGGACCAGCATGACCGGGTAGTACATCGAGTACTCGAGCATCGAATCACGCAGCTCGAAGGGATGGACTTCGACCCCCAACTCCAGGCTGACAGGTTCGCTGTTGGCGGGCACGATCCGCAGCGTCGTACGGTAGGTTCCCGCGTCGGCGCGATCGGGGATCCGGACGGTGATCCAGAACTGCCGGCGCTTCTCGATGGTCACGGGCTGAAGTTCCGGCGCATCGCGAAGGGGGCCCCGCGTCACGTTCTTCATCCGCTCGGGGTTTTCCGGCGTTGGGTCCGGCTCGATGGCCAGGAAGTCGTCGTCGTGTACCAGCAGCGCTGGGATGGGAGCCTGCGGGCCGGCCGATGAGCGGCCGTAGTATGACTTGACCACGCGCACGTCCACGGCCTCCCTCGGCCACTGGCCGCCCTCACCGGCGAGGGGGTCCACCTCGATGCGCACTCGATCCAGCGGCTTGGAGGATGTCACCACGAACGATGCTGGTTCGTACTCGCCTCGGCAGCCGGACAGGCTGATGCTCGTCTTCAGCCGGCACACCGCCGGCAGGGGACCGTCGGGCAGGATCGGGTGGTCCGTCACTGCCGGCTCGACGACGTGGACCGTGTAGTCGGCGGCGTGACAGACAGCAGCGCAGGCGATTACCATAGCCAAGATGGCAGGAACAGGGACGGTCCGAGTTGGCATGGTTGAATCCTTTTCCTGAGTGTAGTGCCCCAAAATTAGACAAGCAGCCAAGCGCCGACCAACATGGATCCCGAGTCATCCTCACGAGGCAACCGATGAGTCGTCTCGCCTTCACACGTTTTCACCTCGTCGATGGATGCGGCAGCAGTACGCCCGACATGACCGTTCTGGTGCAGGACGGCCAGATCGAGCGTGTCGGTCCCAGCGACCAGGTTGAGTTCGATCGTCCGTCATATGACGAGATCAAGGGGGGGTTTCTGGTTGCTGCCGGGGCTGATCAACTGCCACGATCACCTCATGGACAAAGGCCTGGGGCGTCGCCAGGGCTCCGAAGGTGCGTGGCGGCACGATTTCAGTGGGCGGTCGCCGGGCTTTCAAGCCCTGGAGTGCGCCAAGAACGCCCATCTGCGGTCTCGCCGACATCGTACAACGGATGTGTCAGGTCAGGTTTCCCTCTGCTCTGGAATGTGCCCCGACGATGATCACGCCCTGCTTCATACCTGCACAGAGATAGCTACTGATGAGATTGTAGTCCGTGGCGCCGCTCTCGACGATTCCCTGGGTCTGCGTTGGTTCGTTCTGGTCGTCTGCTAGCCGATTGCTCGTCACCACGTTCCGTTCCATATCGTGTAGTCGAATCCCGGGAAACTCTCCTGCTCGCTCCTGCGAATTGCTGAGAACCAGATTTCCCGTAATGATCTGCTCATCGCCGCGCGTTGCCTCGATGCCCCACTTCTGGTTGTACGAGCAGACATTGTCACTGATGATGTTGTGATGGTCCCCGCCTCGAGCGACACCACCGATCCCGGCCAGGCCATTCTCCGAAAAGACGCTGTCGCTGCACGTCGAATGGTGCACGCGAGCACAGAAGAAGAACCCGTCGCCCCCATTGCCCTTGCCGATGTTGTGCGACCAGACACTTCGTGCCAGGCCGGTCCCTGGATGAAAACCGTGCCCCCGGCACCCGTGGGACTGGCATTGGCTCACCTGCACGTCCGAACCCCTCTGGACGCCGATTCCATCGCTGGGCCATTCGAAGACGGTCACATTCGTGACGCGGACACGCTGGCACGACACCAGGTGAATCGCACTGTAGGTGAAGTCCCACCACTTACCCTTGTAACCCTTGGGTCCGCGAATCGTGAAGTTGGCGAGTTCGGCGTCGGTCGCTCCATCGGCTGTGATGGCCGGAAAGAGACTGACCGCTTTGGCGTCGTCGGCAACGGACAGACCCCGGTTGAATCTGGCGCTCAGGTGGACCCGCTGGCCCTTGATGGCCTCGACGATCCCGTGGGTCCCCCGCCAGCCACTAAGGACCTCATCCGAAATGCCGATCTCCTGTCCTACTCGATAGGGCACTTTCCCTTTCAGCGTCAGGACTCTGCCACCCTTTCGCACAGCCTTCGCCAGACGCGCGACTTTGAGGGGTGAGATGTGGAGAACCGTCGCCGGTCCATCGCCAACCAGACTGACACCTGAGGGCAGACAGATCGACCTCGATAGATGCCACCTGCCGGCGGGAATGTGCACACGGCCGCCCTGCTCCTGCAGTGAATCGATGGCCTCCTGAATACCGGCCGTGGGCGAAGTCATCGGCTCGACATATATCTGTCTGTCCATCAGCAACCCCTGGTTTTCACCTTGAAAGACCCACATTTGGTGGGCAAATTTGTGTAACGTTCCATCCAAGGCATGATCACTCATGCTCTCTATTTTATATAGAACACTGATCTACAGATACGGCTTACAGCTATCGTTCGGAAAGGCGAAGAATGATCGACAACGCGATGCGCGACGAGTTCGCTCGACAAGGGTACATCGTTGTGCCCGATGTTCTCGATCAACAACAGTTGGACGAGCTCAATCGAGTCTACGACGAGCACGTGCTCGAGCGGGAAGAGACTTTGTCCGCCGCCGGGACCGACAAACAGAACCGTTTCTACATCGGCGGGCGAGACAAGTGCGAGACAACGGACCGGCATGGCAACTCCTACACGGGGAGAAAACTCTGGAACAAAGCCTACATGGACCTGATCGACAACGAGACCATGCTACCCATCCTGGAAGAGGTTCTTGGCGACCCGGCGTGGGGCCACGCCCCGGCACACATGCCGGCCGAGCTTAGGCCCCAGTTCCGCTTGGATCACGACAATGTGCACTACAAGCCCGGCCGGACCCCGACCGACGGGTCGGACAAAGGCGGGGGGCTCCACGGCGGCCCAGCCGCCTTCCATGTCACGTGCGTGTACGAACTCAAGACCGTCGGTCTCGGTGACGGCGGCTTCGGTTGTGTCGTGGGCACACATAAGCCGGCCAATGAGCAGAAGCTGAAGGACATGGACGGCGACTGGCGATGGAACTGGAGTGACACCGAGTGGACGTCGAAGCTGCCGAACTGGGATGAGGACGTGCCGGTGCACCGTGTCGAGGCCAAGGCGGGCGACTGCATCCTGTTCACTGAGAAGCTCAAGCATGGCACCATCCCCTGGGCGGGGAAGGGTGAACGCCGCACGCTTTTCTACAAGTACGTCCCCTTCGGCATGCACCATGGCGACGCTGCCTACGATACCAACGACCCCGAACTCACCGAACGGCAGAAGCGCATCCTCGAGTTCTCGCCGTGCTGGTTCAACGAGCCGCGGGAGGACAGAGACTATTCCGCGAATCCGGCGCTCACACAGCTCCATCCGCAGGCGCGTGTGGAGAGCGCCCCGAGCGTGTTGCTGCCGGGCATGTCGCCGCCGCACATCCGATTGACAGACGAGACCAGAGCGAAGCTGCTGAGCGACGATGGTCGTGGGGCGAGTACAAACGCGAAGGCGTAGTGTTCGAGGTGGCTGATGGTTGACGAGGGGGCCGGATTCCGGGGATGATACCTGTGAGCATCTCGTCAGACACCGACCAAGGACGACTCCATGAAGCGTCGAGACTTTCTCAAGACCGCCGGCGTCGCCGGCACCACGTCGCTGGCCCAGCCCAGCCTCATCTTCGCCGATCCCCGACAGGCTGCCGCCTACTTCCAGCTCCATCCTTTCGTTGCCGATCACCCAGAGGCCGTGTTCATCAAGCGAACTACGGTATCGGATAAAAGCGCCTTCGACGAGAAGATCGAGGCTGGCCGGCATCTGGCCAGTGAGCTGTTCTTCGCCAGCGACACCCACGGCTTCGACATCGCCACCAAGCCCAACCTCACGTGCATGGGTGGCTCCTTCGACACCGCGCGGATGAGCATCGCCACAGACGCCGAGTTCGTCTCCGGCCTGATCGTAGGCATGAAGGACAATCTGGGCATGGATGGCGGCCAGTTCTACATGCGCGAAGGCAATCATCTCGGCGACGCCTACTGCCCGAACAATCAGGTTCTCGACTGATACGGATCGATGGCGGAGCGTGTCGGCGCCCACTTGACCGACTTCGACTCTGGCCGCATGATGGCCGAGGCCTCGCTGGCCAATCTGGAGGAGGGTTCCGAAGTCATCTGGAGGGACGTGCCCGACGGCGCCGCCGTCTTCGCCTGGCCCACGAAGGGCAATCTGGTCTTCCAGTTTGATGCGCCACGGCCCGTGGACGGCGTACGATTGCGGGTTGGAGCCGATGCAGGAACGTACGCCGCCATCGCCTATCTGGGCGTCGAGTTCGGAGAGTCCGGTCAGACCGAGACTGGTGATGGCAAGATGGTCGCCGATGTATACGACTTTGCCTTCGAGGCTCAGACCTGGGTCGAGCTCGAGTTTCCACCCGACACGCAGACGGACTACATCGAGCTGATCACTGAGGCGGGCGCCGAGTTCTACGAGATCGAGATCCTGTCCTCGGCGACACCTGGCACCGAGGTGCGACCGCTGTCGTGGGGTCAGGTGAAAATAGTCCGCTGACCAGCGTCGGCTCTCGAGTGACTGGCCTCGACCCGAGCTCAGCGGCTCTGCAGGACGGCCGTGGTGGCGTAGTCCTGGAAGAGAGCGGTGAAGGCGTCGTCCGGGACCTGGCAGGCAAGCCCGCGGTCGGCCTGCAGGGCAGACCAGCGGTCATCGGCCGGGATCCCCAGCGCGGCGCCGATCTGGTCTACCCGCATGCCGTGCATGGCTCGCGCATCGTGAACCGCCGCAATCGTGGCCAGATCGGCAGCACTGAAGAAGCGGCCCTGTCCCTGCGGGTGATCGATCGTCATCTGGCTCTGGCCGCAGAACGGATGCCACATCCCCAGCGCATGGCCGATCTCGTGGCGGACCGTCGGCAGGTTCCCCGAGTACCCATTGGCCTCGTCGATGGAGATATCGATCCAGACCCACCAGGGGCTGTCGGCGCCGGGCCCACCGGAGAGGAAACCAGAGGGGCCCGTCCTGCACTCGGAGTATCGGTGGCCTCCGACGCCGTCCTTGCTTCGCTCCCATTCCTCACAAGCCCGCAGCAACACGGGGAACGTCACATCCTCATGAGTCTCGGCATAACCCGCCTCTAACGAGGGTGCAACGACGGCGAGGACTTCGATGATCTCAGACACCAGGCGCCAGTGCTCCTCGCGAGGATTGCCGTAGAGACCGAATCGGACCGGCCCGGAGATCTTGCGAACCGTCGGCAGGCCAAAGGCCATCTCGCGCGCCGTCGTCGAGACGGTGAGCATGGCGGCCTCAGCAGTGGGTGGCGGCAGCTCGAAACCCGCATACCGGTCAAGGTCCGGCGCCGCGACCACCGGCACTTCGATCGGATCGGTTTCCCGCGGACCTGCCTCGTAGCTATGGTCGGTCACCAGCTCGGCCTCACAGGTGATTCCCGGACCATCCGCCAACAGAGAGAGCGTCGCTGGTATTCGCCTGTGAGTCGGTGCCGACACCATCATCGACACAGATGCTGCGTCGAGGTTCGCGAAAGGCAGTCGTCGCAACTCCAGAAGGTGAAACCCTTGCGAGCCGTTGGCGCAGGCGCCACGGTTACAGTCCGTCGGCTCCGTCTGCAACACCACCGAGGACAGACCCAGCTCGGTAGGGGGCGCCTCGAAGTGGAGGGTTATCGCGTCGCCCGCAATCTGGAAGTCGACCATGGGGGCGTCGCCTGCCGCGCAGGCCCAAGCAACGCTGGCGAAATCAGCATCGTCGTCACCTTCATCCTCAGGACCCTGATCCTCAGGTCTGTCGCCGAAGTCGACATCACGTATGCCTCGGCGTGCGACGACCTCAATCCCTTCGATCACCGAGGGTTCGATCCTCAACTCGCTCTCAACACGGAGGTCATAGACACCCGGTTCCAGGAACGAGATTCGGTACGTCCCATCCTCTGGATCGACGATCGCGGATGAGATCTCCTCATCGCCTTGACGGGCGATGACGGCCGCGGCGGTGCCATCGGCGAAGACATGTCCGGTGATGAAGCCGGCTCCTTTCGTCGGGACAAGACGAAGAATGGGACTCATGGCGAAGTCACTGTCTTGCCCCCGGCGAGTGATCGACCTTCGGGCATCGAAATCGATCATCAGATCGAGTGTTTCACCCGTGACGATCCTGTAGTCGCCCTGCAGTTGTAGGCCACGCTGCTCACCGGAAGGCATCTCGAGGTCGAAGGTCTCACCATCGATGACAATCTGCGCCGACTCCACCTGCAATCGGACGCCGGAGAACTCTCCGGGCTCGAGTACCTCTTCACCAAGCATCTCACTGACACCGCCACTGAGCGACAACAGATCGAAGGTTCGTGACTCGCCGACGAAGGTCCGCCAGGGCCCGCCACCATCACGACGAATATCTACAGTGTTGATGGTCACAAGAACCGCGTCCGCATCATCGACGGGCGCGTCTGTAAGGGCTAGCCGCACCATGCCAAGATCGGTCGAACTGTTGACGAGAATGTCCAGGCTAAGGTCTTCGTCCACCGCAACACCTGACCGTTCGTAGTCGAAGAATCCGTCTCCCGTCACTGTGATGGTGAAGAAGTCGGAATCGGCCTGCGCCTTCCCAGCCTGTTGTGGTTCGGCAGAGGTGACCCGCATCAGTGACGCGGACTCGATGGCCATGGTGCCCTTGCGGCCGTCGAGGAGGGTCATTTTGCCTGTCTCGACGAAGCGATCGCTCGTCAAGTGATAGAAATACGTGCCTGCCGCAACGCCCTGCCCGTTGTCGTCCGTCGCATTCCACCGAAAACGGTGCAGACCGACGCCAAGTGGTTCATCGACGAGGGTTCTGATGGACTGCCCTATAGAGTTGTAGATCTCCAAGGTTGTGGGTGCAGCCGTTTCCAGCTGGAAGGTGATGATCGTTTCCGGATTGAACGGATTTGGATAGTTCTGGAACAGGGCAGATGCACTCGGCCGCTCTGCGATTCCGAGTACGGCTGTTGCGGCGGGCCTGTTCAGATCGATCAGGTACTTTCCGCCGCTCCCTGTGATGGCGGAAGCAGAAGCACCGCTCTCTTCGCTTGTAATGGAGACCAGAGCCCCTTCGACAACCTGGCCATTCTGATCTCGGACAACGCCGTCGATTAGAATCGCAGATGAGGCGCTCGCTGCGGCGAGAACCATGCATGCCGCACGGATGCATCTGGACATTTCATCTACCTGCTTGTCAAGCGATGACCAGGGCGCAGTCTCAATCGTTCCACGGCAGCAGTTGGTCCGGCGCGTCGCGTCGCAGGCAGGCGCCGCTGGGCCGTTCGCCCCGGGGGCGGATCGGCATCTCGTCGTACGACGCGTAGGCGATGTCGAGCCAGGGCGTCTCGATGCGCCGATGACCCTCGTGGCGTGAGTTCATGGCCGCGTCGATGGCGCCCGTCGTTAGCAGCGTGCGCTCGGGCGGGTACGGCGCCACACCCGTCTGGAAGAACTGCTGAATGTTGCGACTCAGGTAGCCGAAGTTGGCGCCCAGACCATCGGGCTGCAGAAAACACTCAGTTGCCTGCACCTGGCCGCCGACCCGGGCTGCATAACACCAGTCGCCGAGATGACCGTGGAGTACCAGAGCCGCTGAACGCAGTCCGTCGTCGTGCTCGAGGAGGAACACGGCGGGCTTCTTGCACGACTCCATCGGCTCCGAGGTGCGAGACTCCACCGTGGCGCAGGCGGCCTCGACGAGCTCGCCGGAGAAGCGGCCCTCATCCCGCGCCCGCCACACGTCGTCGCCCTCCAGACACTGCACGGACACGATGCCGCTCTCACCTCTCGCTCGTCGCTCGACCATGCACTGAAGGGTCTCGAGTGTGTGATATCCGTAGGCCTCGATGCCACCATAGCCGACGGCGACGGCCTCGTCGATGACGACCCCCTTGTCGTGCTCAAGCCAGGGGCGCCGCCAGGCCAGGGGCAGGCAGGAGCCGGCCATCAGCGGGATATCGAGTTCGGCGGCGCGGTCCCACATCCAGCGAGCGTCGTCCCAACTGTAGGCGAAATGTTTGTCGTTGAAGACCGGCACCGAACGGCCGCTGGCGGCAAAGATACCGGCGATCTGCTCGAAGAAGTAGCGACGCGGGTACATGTGCCGACCGCGTTCGTTCCAGGGATAGTCGCCGTGCTCGCCGATCAGCAGCACCGCGTCGACGCCGAGGCTGTCGCCGCCTGCATGCAGGGCGCGGCGGATGCTTGGATAGATGGGCACGCCGCATTCGGCGGCCATGGCGGTGCCGATGTCGGTGTCGAGGACGTGATCGATATACAGCGACACGACCTCGACCTCTGGAGGGTAGAATCCCTCATCGATCGACATGCCCTTGAGGAACTTGGTGACGATGGCGTCGGCGTGGGAGTGGGCGTAGTAGATGGTACAGATGGCAGCGACGCGGAAAGGCTCAGCCATGGGACGCTTTCACGGGTAGTGCCCACACGGAGGACACGGTTGGAAACTCCAGGCGTGCCTCAGCCAGGCTCAACAGCCCAGTGGACTCATCTCGTTGAAACACGACGACACTGTCCGGCCCTGCCTCGGAAGCCCGTGTGTGGTTGTTCTGCACGACCAGAAAGCGACCATCTGCGCTCAAGCAGAAGACCCAGGGGATTCGTCCCCGCGTCGGTTCGAACTGGACTGGCGTGAGCTTCTGGGTCGATGGATCCAACGCAAAAACCGCGACGGAATCATGCCCGCGATTGCTGGCGTACACGAAGCGGTCATCCGGCGAGAGCAGCAGTTCGGATGCGTGTGACGGTTTGGAGTAGACCTCGTTTGGGAATGTTGCAGGATCGGTGTGGGCCTCTGCCCAGCCCTCCGGCAACGAAGACAGGGTCTGCACCAGCGAAAGCTGACCCCCCTTGGTCGCATCACGTCGCAGCACGCAGACCGTGTTGTCCAGCTCATTGAGGACGAATCCAAGTTCGCCATCGCTTGTGAACTGAATGTGCCGAGGCCCGGCAAGATCGTGCACGGTGATGGCGCTTGCTGCCTCTAACGCGTTGTTGTCGAGGTCGATGGTCCAACAGACGACCTGATTTGTCCCCAGATCTGCTACGTAGAGCTGCTCACCACACACGACCACGCCGTGAGGGTGTGCGGACTCCTGCCGGAACTGTGGCCCATCGCCCCAGGTGCCTTCGGCGCCTGCATGCGCTCCGGGACCGTGCGAATACACTTTGGCTTCCCCAAGCGTGCCATCCTCGGCGATGGGAATCAGGGATACGGAGCCGCTGCCGTAGTTGGCGGTGAACAGGAGGCGCCCATCGGGATCTGTGCACAGGTGCGACGCGCTCTCTGTACCTGTCGGTACAGAGCCAAGGGGCGTCAACTCGTTCTGGTTGTCAATCGAGAACCAGCGAACCTCTTTGCCACTTGTGACGTAGAGCATCTGCTCCCCTGATCTCGTTCGGGCAAGCGTCATGTATCCGGGGGGAGTGCTGGGTAACTCTGTCGAGCTCACGATGTCGATGGCGCTGCCGTCCGCAACGAGCCGGCAGGTGTACAGCGCGCTGGCGGCCCACTGCTGACCGCCTCCCGTCGCATCGCGGCCGGATGGCTGGCCCGCGGCCACGCAGAAATCGTAATGTGTCTGTGTCATTCTTCTCACCATGGGCCCAGCGGGCGGCATGCCGCGTCGGCTTCACCTTCGCCGGGGCCGAAAGAGCTTGGAGTGATGTTTTCCACCGTCAAAAGCCCACCAGTTGCGGGCGACGGGTATGGAGAGAACCAATCGGCTCCGGAACGGTCACGCAACTGTCCGTCTTCTCACCGATTGGACCGAACACGGAGTCCGTCACGAGACGACGGCGGGTTTCCAACTCCATGATTGAAGGCGACACATCTGGCAGACATTGCGTCCTTCGAAGCCCTCCGGGTAGCTGTCTTTGGTGAAGGTCTCTTCCATGAAGAAGGGCTCGTCAGCGATCAGCGGCAGATTGACGCCGGAAAGTGTCACCGTGGGCAGCGACCGATTCTCTCTTGTCGCCATGTAGAGACATCGCAGTCCGTGCAGCAACTGTCCTGGTCCGACCGTAGCACCGGCGACCTCGATCGAAGACGGGACCGATTGCGCATCGTCAATGGCGCGATCGATGGCCTGCAAAGACGCGAGCAAGTCTGCGGTGTTGGCGTCTGCCTTCTCAGCCATGTTCGAGATCGGCGACGTGGGGCCGATCACATTTCGCATGAAGACCTGCTGAGGCAAGGCACCGTCTTCGTGATAAACCCTCAGCACACGAACCAGCATGCCAAAGGCTTCGGCGGGGGAGACCGACAGCGTGTCGTTCACATAGGCATCCAGGCGATGGCTGAGCAAGGCACAGACGTCGTCGATCTCTGACAGGCTCAGCCACTGTCCCTGGTTTTGGCGAAACCCGTCGCGATATGTCGAGAACGTTGTGAAGGAAGCTCTGTCGGCGTAGTACCTGATGATGCGTTCGAACATGTCGAAGCCCTTTTGGTACTTCGTCTCGGGAAGCAGATCCAGATAGGGTGGATGCTCCTCGTAGTACAGGTCGTCGTCGCGGTAGATCTTCGGTTTCGGACGTTCGAAGGGGAACACAGCGTAGGTCTTGTAGGAATGCTGAAAGACCCGGATCAGTGTGCTCTTCTGCCCGTTGAGCTTCTCGACGAACCCGTCGAACTTGCCTCGACACGACCGCTCTTTCTCCTCATAGTGGCCGTCCGCTTCGGGCGTCAGCCCGGTGTTGAAGAAACGTTCCAATCCGATCGGACTGCCACAGCTCGGGACAAGGGCATTGCAGTACCACACCGCTCCGTGGCCTCGCGTCGGTACGTCGAGGTATCCGATCGTCGGCAGGCCAGCCTGGGAACTGGCGAAGATGGACTGCGGAGCCTTGTTGAATTCTGTCGTGTAATAGACGGGACGTCGTCCGAACAACTCCTCGACGACGTGAAGCCCCGGCAGTTCGTTGCGGGTCCATTCAGCAATGCCATCGCGCCAGTTCATGCTCTCCAGATAGCCGGCCATGAACGGTGCTGCGCCATGATGATTGCAGTGAAAGCCGATCTCATGGCACCTGAGTGCTTCGACCACGTCTAGCCGACCGTTGTGTTTCAGCGCTCGGGCGTAGTCGCCGGTGAGGTGGAAGTTGCCGATCAGTCCCTCGCTGGAAAGGAACTGGGCAAGGGCCTTGATGTGCTCGAAGTCCTTCGGTTCTTCCGCCACCTCCGTGGCGAAAGAGAGAATGACCTGTGTGCTCGACTGATGTTGCGTGGTTGGCTGGGGCACGTGATCGCTCGAGTGGTGATGGTCTGGCCATACTGAGTGTGCCCACGTCGGACACAGGGATTGAAGAGCTCGACGCGGGGCGCCAAGTAGAACATCTACGGCGAACTCGCCGGTGTGACAAGGATTTACACGGATCTGTCTACCGACAAGGACTCACAGCGGCGACCCGAACAGCGTCGAGTGGCCGGGCTCGCTGTATCTGCGGACACCCTTCGAATAAATTGGAGGTCACGCGAATTCCTGGAGCGACCCAACGAACCCGACTCGATGACCGACTACACCTACAGCAATCATCCTGAACGTCACGATCGCCCTGGCCCTCGCTGGTTGTCACTGGACACGTCGACTCTGACGTCGGTCTGAGAATAGCTCACATGCGCTCGAAAATCATGGTCGCCCTCCTGGCGGGGCTCTATGTCCTGTCGTTCTTCTTTCGCGGGGAGGATGAAAAACAACTGCTGGGTGACCGAGTCGTGGAGGGAGTGTTTTTCCAGGGCGGCTACGGCATGCAGTGGGTCTTTGACTCAGCCGCCGAATTCGAGAGAGCCCACCCAGATATCAGCGCCTATGTCTGGGGGAATCCCAGGGCCTGGGATCAGACACGGCCACGTTTTCTCGCCGGCAACCCTCCGGATGTCTTCTGGGGAATCCACAACCTCAATTTCTGGGTGAATCTACAGGACGGCCTCGTCGCCCCTCTCGATTCTCTCATGCAGACCCCAGCCTACGGTCAGCCGGACAAGACCTTCGGCGAAACCTTTTTCCCCGGTGTATTGGAACAGGGTCAGTTCGACGGCCGTCAGTATTTCCTGCCCATCGTTTACAACATCAGTGGCATCTGGTACAACAAGGGCATGTTTGACGAGCACGGATGGCAGGTTCCTGCCACGTGGGACGAGTTCCTTGCTCTGTGCGAGTTGATCAAGAAGACAGGCAATGGCATTGTCCCCCTGACACACCAGGGAAAGTATCCCACCTACTTCGGCGGAATCTATCTGGCCCTGGTGTACAAACTCGGCGGCGGCGAGTTGCTCAACGACATGGACACGCTGCAACCCGGCGCCTGGGCACGCCCCGAGTTGATCGAGGCAGCACGTCTGAGCCAGCAGCTCTACGAACGCGACTACATCCTCGAAGGGACCTCGTCGTTCTCACACACGGAAGCCCAGATGATCTGGCTCCAGGGCAAGGCAGCGATGATCCCGTGTGGCACCTGGCTCGAGTCGGAGATGATCAATGCCCTGCCGGATGGATTCGAGATGCGGATCATGCCCGTGCCCGGTTTCGTCGATGGCAAGGGGGGTGTCGGTGCGATGGAGGCCAATTCCAGTCCTGCCTTCTGGGTGCCAGCCGATGCGGCCCATCCCGATTGGGGCATGGAGTATCTGCGCATCATGCTGTCACGCAAACTCGCAGCGGGCTTCATCGAGAATGTCGGCTCCGTACAGCCGATTCTTGGTAGCACGAAAGATGCCGAGGTTCGTCCCGCGACACGCAGTGCCCTCGACGCAGTAGAGGCTGCAGGTGGCGAGACCTTCAACCCCCGCTTCAGAAGCTGGTACCTGGAGTTGGACACTGAGTTCGAGAATGCCCTTGGGGCCCTGTTGAATCACGACATCACGCCGGAGCGTTTCGTCGAACGCATGGAGGCGATGGCCGAGCGTCTGCGTCGTGATCCCGATACGCTGCGATTCGACAGTGAACCCGAGCGGGCCGTGACGGCGAAGGCCGCCTCATGAAGCTGCAGACCAGCGCCCGTGCGGGTTGGCTCTTTGTGCTGCCTGCCCTCCTGTTCTACGTGACCTTTCTCGTCGTGCCGTATGCACTGGCTTTCGGTGTCAGTTTTGCCAAATGGCGCGGCGTGTCCCTGCAGCTGGAATTCGTCGGGCTTGGCAACTTTGAGCGCATGTTTGGCGATCCGTTCTTCTGGAAAGCGCTGTACAACACCGCCTTCTTTACCGTCTGTACGGGCCTCATCGTGCCGGTCATGGCGCTCTATTTCGCTGTCGCTGTCACGCGCAAACTCGTCGCCGGCGCCCGGGTCTTCCGAATCACGTATTTCTTCCCGAATCTGATTTCACAGGTCGCCATCGCTGTGTTGTGGTGGTTTGCTCTCAATCCGGAATTCGGCATCCTCTCCAACTTCCTGCGCCTCCTTGGCCTGACGGCTCTGCCATCCTGGCTCGGTGATCCGGACTGGGCGCGATGGTGTGTTGTCGCCGTAAAGGTCTGGGCTGCCGTGGGTTTCTATATGGTCCTCTACATCTCAGCGATCGAGGGCATCCCCGACGACTACTACGACGCGGCAAAGATCGACGGCGCTGGTGAGATGCAGTCCTTCCGCCACGTCACCTTCCCGCTGCTGTCGGAAATGATGAAGGTCACCGTCGTGTTTCTGCTTCTGAATGGTCTTGGCACTTTCGACCTGGTACGCATCATGACCGATGGCGGACCGGATCGAGCCACGGAGACCCTGGCAACCTACATCTACGAGAATGCCTTTGAACTCGGGAAGTTCGGCTACGCGACGACCATCGCCATGAGTCTGTTCATCATCACCTTCTCCCTGGCCCTACTGTCGCTGTATCTGCAACGCAAGGAAGCGATCGAATACTGATGAGTCTCAGCAGCACGAGCATTCTTGAGCGACTCGGTGAGCATGGTCGCAAGACGATCACGCAGATCATCTTCGTCGTCTACGGTGTGATCGTTGTATTTCCCATGGTGTGGCTTCTCTATACCGCCTTCAAGCCGACGTCCGAATTGTTCGCCAGCGCCTGGTCACTGCCTGTGGAGTGGAAGCTCGACAACTTTGTCGAGGCTTGGAGTGAAGCCCGCATCGGTGACTTTTTCTGGAATTCGCTCTTCGTCACGATCTCGACACTTCTCGTACAGCTCTTCGTCGGCTCAATGGCGAGTTATTCGCTGGCGAAGTATCGCTTCCGTGCCCAGGGAATCCTCTACTACGGATTTCTGGCGGGGATGATGTTCCCCCTTTTCCTCGGAATTGTGCCCCTGTTCTTCCTGGTGAAGAGTCTTGGCCTCCTCGACTCCCATCTGGGGCTCATCGTTGTGTATGCAGCCTTCGGCATCCCCTTCACGGTCTTCGTGCTCACGGCCTTCTTCCGCACGATTCCCACGGAGATCATGGAAGCCGGTGTCATGGATGGATGCGGGCATTTCTCCCTCTACTGGCGCATCATGCTGCCCCTGGCCAAACCAGGACTCACGACGGTCGGCATTTTCACCTTTATCTCGATCTGGAACGAATACATCCTCGCTTTGGTGCTGCTGTCTTCGTCCCACCTGCGCACCATGCCCCTGGGCATCGCTGTGCTGCAGTTCGTGCAGTTTTACGAAGTCGACTTCGGTGCCCTCTTTGCGGGCCTCGTCATCGTGATGCTGCCCACATTGCTCTGTTACGTGATTCTACAGGAGCAGATCACGAAGGGAATGACCGTCGGCGCCGTCAAAGGCTGATGCGGATAGGACCGGACCAAACTCACAAGGGTGAGTCAGGCGTCCTACCGTTGCTCGACCTACCAGAGGGAATATCCTCCATCCATCGGGATGGTCGTGCCGTTCATATAGCCTGTTTTGTTGGTGGCCAGATAGAGGAGAAAACCGCACAGCTCCTCAAGACCACCCAGTTTGTCCATCGGGATCATATCCAGCACCTTGTCCCTCAATCCCTCTTCCTTTTTTCTGAGGGATCATGACCTTGCCGCGCCTCGCGGCAGCACAGAAAGGTCCCGGTAATGTTCGTGTCGATCACCGATTTCCACTCTGCCAGCGAGGTCTCCTCCGGTGGTTTGTTGATCCGATTGGAACCTGCATTGTTGATCAGAACATCGATTCGCCCGTCCACTCCTGGCGCTGGGTGTTGTCCTGTCTCATGGCACACTCGCCCCGCTGGACGAGCACAGCGACTGCCACGTCTGCGAGCTTCTTCATGAGCTGACGACGTCTCAGACCGCACTCTTCAGGCGGTGATGTGGATCCTTGGCGAAACCAGCCCGGGTGGAAACGCATTGCTGTAGCTACATTTCGAATCGCAATCGATTGTGATGTAGATTCGCATCCGATTGTGACTTGGTCACGTAACGACGTTCACGTGGCGCAGATGGTTTCGCAACTCGGTGCACAACGATCGACCCGGTCCGCCAAAGAAAGCGGAGCAGAGAGTACATGCAGAATCGAGATAGAGGTCTGTCGACGGCCGTGGCCACTGCCTTGCTGGCAGTCGGTATGACAATGCCGGCGACGGCCGACGAGCCGCGGGCAGGACACGATGGCAAGAAGCACTTCCTGTCGGGAAGCGGTCACAAACTGAACATAGGCGGCCAGTATCAGCAGCGCTTCGTGTTCAACACGAGTGACGCCCGCGACGAGACGAATCTGGACGGTTTCGAGATCCGTCGGGCCAAGCTGGCCCTCAGTGGCCACCTGGCCTCTCCGGCTCTCGAGTACGATCTGGTGATGGCCCATAGCCGCAGCAGTGGTAACACCTTCCTCGAAGATGCCTACGTGGGCTACGAGTTCGGCAATGGAATGACGGTCACGGCGGGCCGCTTCAAGCTGCCCTTCCTCTACGAGGAGCTGCTGTCCTCGAAGCGACAGCTCGCGGTCGACCGTGGGCTGACCACCGAGTTCTTTACTCTCAATCGGGCCGAGCAGATCCAACTCGGCCTGTCTCCGTCAGATGCACTCAAGCTGAGGGTCGCCTTCAGTGACGGGGCGAACACGAACTCCTCGGGTGCCACCACGGATCCCGCCGAATACGCCGTTACTCTGCGCGCCCAGAGCAACCTCGCCGGCGAGTGGGGCCAGATGAAGGACCTGGTCGCCCACGGCGACGACTTCGCTGCCTTCGTCTCAGGGGCCGTCCATATCGAGAGCCAGGAGGGCGAGGGCGCCGACGAACTGCTCGCCTGGACTGTAGACGGCATCGTGAAGACCGGCAATCTGTCACTCATGGGTGCGGTGATCGGGGCCAGTGGTGACACCGACGATCGCAGCCAACTCGGGATTCTTGCCCAGGCGGGGTTCAGTCTCAGCCCACAGCTGCAGCCCTACGTTCGCCTCGACCAGATCGATGACGACGCGGCCGATGCCGTCACCGCCTTGACGGCGGGGTTCAACTACTATCTGAACAAGCACAGCGCCAAGCTCACGACGGACGTCGTCTATGTCCTCGAGCCGCAGAATCCGAGCGGCGTGCCGGGCCTCAATGGGGGCGAGTTCAGCTCGGGCATAGGTCTGTCGAGTGCCCAGTTGAACGGCGACGATCCGCAGATTGCGGTGCGCGCCCAGTTGCAGTTGCTCTTCTGATATAGCCGTCTAATGGCGGTCTATCGCCATTTGTCGTCAGCACTACAGCCCCGTGAACGGTTCGCCGTTCACGGGGTTTTCTGTTGCCTGTCACTGTGATCCGAGCGGAATCGGCGCAGCACGTTATCAGTGATGCGGGAGACGTTGTTGTCGTAGTCGTTATAGGACAGGCAACCATCCCAACCAATTGACCCCACCGCGAATACGGCTCCGCCTGCCGGGTATTCGAAATAGACCATGTCGAATTTCACGAGTGTATCCACCGGACCCAGGTTGGACTGGTAGACCTGCTCGATCACGTGAACATACTGCTCCGGGTGACCGGAGGCCGTCGCCAGCAGCAGGGCGTGGGGTGGCGTGCCGAGCTGGAAATCCATGCGGTCGAGCTCGAAGCTCGAGGCGCCGTGCCTCATGACCAGGCTGGGTATATCGCCAATGAGCTCGTCATCACCGACACCCTCGAAGATAAAGCTGGCGCGTGGGTCGAAGCTGCCCGGCTGGCGTGTAAAGGGCACGCCCTGGCCCGGGCCCTGGGCGGTGAAGCCTACGCCCACGAGCCGCTGTGGGGCCCGACCCCGTGCGCGCCACAGACCACCCATCTCACCCGTGGTACTCAAGTAGTGCTCCCCGGGCTGGGCACCCCAGGTCTGGGTGCCTCCCCAGCGACGGATTTCAACCGTGTGTCTCTGCACCGGATCCATATTCGTCACCCAGTAGAAGCCGTTTCCCCCCAGATACATTAATCGACCCCCCTGATTGAGGTAATCGGCGAGCGCGTCCAGCATCTGCTCGGACCAATATTCGGGGTGGGACCCGGTGATGACCACACGGTACGGGGAAAGCAGATCCGTCCCTTCCCAATGGAGATCCTCGTCGGTGATGACGTCGTAGCTGTGGCCCATGTTCTCCAGCCAGTCGACCAGGTGCAGGTCGGCGGTGAACTGATGGGGCAAGGTCATCTCTTCCCAATCCAGGCTGAGTTTGGGCCGCATGTTGAGAATCGGTACCAGGCGAGAAGAGTAGGTGACGCCGCTGCCATCGGAGTGTTTGTCGTAGAGACTCAACAATTGATCGCCGCCCATGCCGAAACCGTTGGCGTAGGCGACGTAGCTGAAGGTGGGCACGAGAAAAGCCACCTCGGAAGTCGCTGTCCCCGCGGGGGGCGCACGAAGAAGGGGATATAATCCTCGTCGTCCCCCGCACGGAGCCGGGCGGCGTAAACAGCGCTTTTCAAGTCGTGCGGCACCTCATACTCGAAGGACCGGGACCAGCCCGCGTCGTCGAGATCGTCGTCGTGAAAGTGAATGGCGCCGTACTGCTCCAGGGCCCGCTCGAAGTCCATTTCGGTGCCGTCCCAATTGTGCCCGGTCACGGCGCGTTTGGGAAGCTGCCGGGTGTGCCCGTGCAACTCGTTGCCCGAGGTGTCCTCTATCTGTCGGGTCTGGATCCGCCGCGAGAAGTCCCAGGAGGCAACCGGAGCGGCGGGAATCTGACCCTGTAGCAGGCCGGCGATCTCATCTGCCGTCAAGGCTCGATCGTAGATGCGGGGGGCTTCGATCTTTCCATTGAAATGCTCGCTCGTCGCCGCATCACTCAGACCAGGCGTCGCCGCAATTCTCAGAGACAGGTTGTTGTCTGCCACGGCGTGAGCGCCGGTCTCAATGCTCGCGGTTTCGGCCGCCGGGTGGTCCGGCCAGACGGTGTGGGGCAGTTGGTAGACGGAGGCGATGCCTGTGGTGGCGTCGAAGGTGGCCGCCGCCAGCAGCCACAGCGAGCTGTGCAGCGGATCGCCGACGGGATAGGCTTTTTCCGAGCGCAGGTACACGGGGATGGAGGCACCGGTTCGCACGTTCGTCTCATCAGTGCCGTCGCCAAAGAGCAGGCCGACGCTGCCGTCCTCTTCGAGACGAAGAGCGTAGCCACTCCGATCCGCTGCCGACCACTTGCTGATGATGGCTTGGGTTCCCGAACCGGGTGACGTGGGGTAAATCCAGGCGACCAGACTGAAACTGCCGGTTACATCGAGGGCCGGGTGATCGGGCACCACGACACTGGAGCCGTTTTCAAGAGGCTGCAGGCGACCTTCGTGTGGTCCGTTGAACGAAGCGTCAATCTCCTGCTCGCGGAATCCCGGTCCGAGAGGATTCGTGTCCGCGTGGATGAGGCGCACCAGTTGCGCTTCATATTGTGGGGCCTCGCTGCTGACCATGAATTGCATGACCTGACCTGGCTGTATACCGTGGTGATCTGCATAGCCGGCGAGGGGATGGTCGGGAATCTGCGCCAGAGAGGTGGCGGACAGGAGCGCTACCTGGAGAAGGGCCAGAAGGCAGGAAGGCGAGCCGAGTCGCATGGGAGACATCCGATGAGGTGGGGAGCACGATATCACGCCGAGCAAACACGGTACGGAAAAAAGTGAAACAGCGCATCCGTACAGCTCGGATGGAACGTCCCATCAGCGAAACACGATGGCTGCGCCCTGAGGGTTGCAGGGGGACCTCCGGCTGCTTCAACTCGGCGCGCCGCTTCGGCGTTAGCTTGTACCAGCTGACCGGGCGGCGCTTCTCGATGACTGGGCGAGGCTTCAAGACAACTCAATGCGAGGTCGCAATGAAACGACGAACGTTCATCGGAGCCGCATCAGCCGCGGCGGCAGGCTGGTCATGCGCATCAGCATCACCCGTTGTGAACGCTACTCCCGAGGCGCCATCGGTCACCGATGGTGGTATGCTCGCGGGGAAAACCCTCGACAAGCTGAGAGAGGAACACCGCTACTGGCTCTTCGACGACTATCTCTCTTTTCACGACAGGTTCTGTGTCGATCGAGAATTCGGTGGCTTCACAACCTCCCTCGATCGTGATGGTACCAAGATCAACACGAACAAGAATGCCTGGTTCGAGGGTCGCGGGATCTGGGTTATGTCCTATCTGTACAACTCAGTCAGAAACGATCCCGACTACGTCAACGTGGCGCGCATGTCCGTCGATTTTATCATGAAACACAATCCGCTCGGCCCGGAGCTTTTGCCGTCGCAGTTCACGCGCGAGGGCGAGCCGCTGACCGGCCCGGCTCAGATATTCTATGGCGATATGTTTGTCGCGAATGGTCTTCAGGAATTCTCGCAAGCATCGGGCGAGGACCAGTACTGGGATATGGCGAAGAAAATCATCCTCAAGTGCCTCGATATCTACGACCACCGCCCAAATTACGGAAATCTTCCGAAGACAGAGACGTCACCCGAGGTCGTCAGCCCACGCAAGCTCGGCCACTGGTTTGTCTTGCTGCGCTCAACGACGCAGATGCTTGAAAAACGCGACGATCCCGAATTGAAAGCGATCAACGACCGCGCCGTCGAGGCTGTCATGGATTACCACTATAACCCGGCCTACGATTTGATCAACGAGAACATCAATCACGACATGTCCCGGATCGAAAGCGCCCACGGCTAGCTTGTTGTCGGGCACGCGCCCGAAACCCTCTGGATGGTGTTGTTCGAGGCCCTACGACGTAAGGACAAGGCTCTCTTCGACCGTGCCGCAGATCTGTTGAGACGTCACATCGAGGTCATGTGGGACGATGTGTACGGCGGTCTCATGCTCGGAATAACGCATGTGGACAAGAGCGTATGGAACACAGGCAAGGCGCTCTGGCTCCAGGAGGAAATTCTCATCGGCACAATGTGCGTCATTGAACACACGGGCGCTCAGTGGGCGAAAGACTGGTTCTCAAAGATGTATACCTACATCCTCGAGAAATTCCCGCTCAGGCAGTACGGTCACCCCTTGTGGATTCTCTACGCCGACAGATTCGTGACCTATAGGGAACACACGAGCCGTCTCGGCAATTTCCATCATCCACGACAACTGATGATCAACATGAATGCCCTGGACAGGATGATCGAGCGCGGCGGGAAAGTGTCCGGTCATTTTGGCTGATGTCTGACAGGACACAGACTCGCGACGCTACGCGGAATCGAAAGGCGTCACATTGCTATGTCGAACTAGAGCGACAGATCCAGATCCACCCAGGCGCCATTCTGCTCCCGGCTCTTGATCGCTGCATCGATGAAAGCGACGATCTCGAGTGTGATGAGTGGATCGATCGGCGTTTCCCCCGTCTCGAACATCTTCACGATTTCCTTGCAGAGTTCGCGATAGATAAACTGCGTCGAGATCCCCGACTGCTTCACCCCTTTGTCGCCCCATACTGTGAAGCCATAGGAATGCGCCCCAGCCCGCGTGCCGCGCATGACGCCAAGTCGTTCATCGCCCCAGAAGCCGGTGACCACTTCACCGCCCTCCGTGTAAGCGCAGGAGAGTTTCGTGCATCCCTGACCCATGAGGGTGTAGAGGATCTCCACGCCGTGAATCCCGTAATTGAACAACCCGGGATTGATCGCGTGTTCTGAGGCGGGCGAATAGGCGTTGGCCGAGAGGATCTGGCCGACGCTCTCATCACTCAGCACATCCTGAACTTCGGGGCAGAAACGCAGCGACGACGACGAAAAGGTGGGCACCGAGTGCTTCTGGGCCAGGCGCATGATTTGCTTGGCATTCTCGAGACTGATCTCGAGAGGTTTGTCGATGTAACAGGGAATGCCCGCTTCGACGAAAGGTGTTGCGCGCTCAAGGTGCACCGTCCCGTCGTTCGACTCGATGCAGACGGCGTCAATCTTGCCGATCAGGTTTTCAGGCTTCTCGACGATCTCGACGCCGTAGGCCTTGAGTTGCTCGGTGTATTCGGGCACTCTCTCAGGTGAGTGGCGCGATTGTCCGGGACAACCGGCTACAACCTGCGCGCCCTCGACCCATTGATCTTCTTCGATGTCCAGGTGATTGAAACGCTTGGTGAACTGTACCACGTGAGATGTGTCGAAATCGACAAGTCCGACCTTAATCATCTTCCTCTTCCTCCCGGTTGTATCAGTGACTTTCATCAACAGTACTGTTGAGGGTGCTCTTCAAAGATCGAGTAACTCTCGTGATTCGTCGCTTAGACGCTCTCGTACGTCATCATCGATCATCTCTGCAACGGGTGGATCCTGTGCGTGGTCTCGTTTGCAGAAAGCAGTCAACAACGTCCAGCGCATATCATCGCTCAGATTCTGCGCCCCGCCATGCCACGTATGGCCGCCGAAAACGACGACAGAGCCGGCAGGTGCTTCGAGGCGAACTTCACCTGTCACATCGGCCTCGGGATCGTCGAGCACCTCGCGCGGATTCTGGCTCGATCTATGCGACCCGGGAACCAGGCGAGTGCCACCATTGTGGCGGCAGAAATCGACCAGCGTCCACAGAGTGTTGCAGCCAGCCGGGTGAGTCTGTCCCAGATCACGACGGAAGTCGAGATGGAGTGCTTGACGACCGTATCCAGGTGTAGCAGAGCGCGAGCCCATGGAGTGAAACTTCATGTCACCACCGAGGACGTACTTCGCTGCGGCGAGCACACGGGGGTGCGTGTATCCGACATCGAAGACTTCGCCGCCGTTGATCAAATCGAGAACCTTGATCATCTCCGGTTCAACGAAAGCTTCGCGTGAGTAATCGCGTTCTGACGTTTCGGCCATTCTTTGAATACGCTCAACGATAGCGTCGACTTGCTCACGTCTCAGTATGTCGTGCAGAATGACGAAACCCTCTTCGTCGAGGCTACGCTGTTCGCCGTCAGTCAGCATGAGGCGCCCGATGTCGGTCAATCCAGAATCCCATGGCAACGACGAGCCAGAGGGCCTGCGCGGACCAGGCAACAGCACCAACAGACGGCGGCGGCGGGCCAAGAAGATTGGCAGCATAGATCAGCAACAGAAATGACGCGAGTCCCCACAATCCATGGACACCGATCTTGTCCAGGGCCCGCGTGTGCCGAGCATACAACCATATACCGAGGCCAAAGAGCAGCAACTCGAGAGGCACGGCAACGACAGGATGATTCCACAATCCCAATCCAAGGAGGGTGGTCTGATCGAAGTAGAGTGGCATATCTGGCCGGTGGGTCAGGAAATCAAGAAACCAATGACTCATCACAACGAGAGCGATCACTGCTGCCGCCCTCTTCCCGCCACGCCGCAGGGTTGGATAGAGGCCGGCGAGTAGAACACTCTATACAAGTAAGCCCAGGAGGCTGTGTGAATAGGGATAGGAGGTAAAACTAAGCGGCGTCATGACGGTGCTGCCCGGTTCAATCTCAAACGTCTCGATTCCAAGTAGCACGAGACTGGGCCATATCAGATCTGCCATTTGGCATGCAAGGAACATCACGCCAAGTGAAACATGAGGGCTCCTTGTAGGGTGGTCAGAGGATGGGGCCCGCGACGTTCGGTGTCCAGGCGCATGGGTTCGGGCACAGGCCCATCCTCTCAAGCCGACATCCCTTGCGACTGCGACTCAGACAGCTTCGTCGAATTCGAGTTGGCGATGCCGCCCGGTCACCACTGGACCAACCCATCAGGCCATGCCATCTTGTCGAACAGACGGACCCGCGGGAGCGGGGCCCGATTCCAAACCACCGACGTTAGCGGCTACCAACCTGAACGGAAAACCATCATGACCACCCCTCTGCGCGCTGCAGTCATCGGTTGCGGTACCGTCTCCTACGCCCACCTATGGGGCTGGCGCAGCTTGGCTCCCCTTGTAGAGCTCGTCGCCGCCGCTGACCTCAGTCCCGAGGCGCGCCAGGCGCGTGCCGCCGAGTTCGGCGTCCCCCAGGTACACGCCGAGGCGGGGGAGATGCTCGAGCGTGAACGCCCCGACCTGGTGAGCATCTGCTCACCTCCGCAGACCCACCGACAGATGGTGGAGCTGGCGGTGCGCTCTGGCGCTCGAGGTATCCTCTGCGAGAAGCCGATGGCCCTGACCGCTGCCGACGCCGCCGAGATGGTGCGCGTCTGTCAGGCGGCCGGGGTGCGTCTGGCTTTGGGGTATCAGCTGCGCTCACAGCTCTACAACCGCCAGGCCGCTCAGCTCGTGCAGGACGGGATCATCGGACAGCCTCTCTTCGCCCGCGCCATCTGCGGCGGCTCCATGATCAGCACCGGTACCCACACCTTCGACCTGCTGCGCTACGTACTCGGCGATCCGGCTCTCGAATGGGTCATGGGTCAGGCCGTCTTCGGCGACCCGCCGTACTGGGACGGGGGCCCTGCTGAGGAGACCTCAGCCACCGGCTACTACAGGCTGGCTGGCGATATCACCGCACTCTTCGAGGGGGGCGAAGCGGCCTCCGCTTTCCACCACATCTTCCTGGAGGGCACGGAAGGACACCTGCAGATCCGCCCCTTCGACGAGCCCAAGGCGAGCTATCGGCGCTTCGAACACTGGGACTGGCAGGTGATCGATCCCCTGGCAGACCCCGAGATCCCGCCCTTGCCAGAGGGGGCGCCGCCGTTGCCCGACGATCGTCCCGGCTGGGATCTCGACCCCGGCGACGAGTGCCATCCCTTCCGGTTGGAGATGCTCGAGTTGGTGCAGTGTGTGCGTCAGGGGCGGGAGCACCGGGCCAGTGGTGAGCTCGGCCGAGCAAGCCTGGAGGCCGTTCTGGGGCTTTACGAGTCGGCCCGCCGACGAGATCGGGTTTCGTTTCCACTCACATAGGCGGGAAGGCGAAGGACTCCGCCTTGGTGACATCACCGAGCTGACTGTTGCCAGCGGGTCTTCATCGGCGATCCGGATCCACGTCGAAGACCCACACCGACTCCCGGTCGGTGACCAGCAGCTCCGGGTGGCCGTCACTGTCGATGTCCCCCACAGCCGGACTGTGCATCGCCCCGTGATAGGTGCATCGATCGTACGAGACCCGGTCCAGACCATGCCGCAGGATGTGGTCTTCGAAGCTGTCGCGGACGCGAAATCGGCCCAGTTCGCGGCCGTGTGGATCCACCCACAGGACGCGGTGCACCCCGTCCGGTGCCGGCGGACGTTCGACACGGATCAGACTGACCGGGCCGACGCCCGACGGCCATGCAACCGGCTCGCAGTAACCGAGCGTGGCGTGCCTCGACAGTTCATTTCCCTGCGCGTCGACAAGCACGGCGTCTCTCGTGCCGGTAGCGACCTGGCGATCGACGAAGAGAAGCTGCTTCCCATCCACTGCATCTACGAACTTGCCCGACAGCACATTCTGGCAGTGGTGCATGGAGATCCGACGGCGGATGGAGCCGTCGGCGTTGTGGATATAGGCGTCGTGCCCGTCGTGGGCTACGGCGATTTCGAACTCTTCGTCACCGTCGAGGTCGACGATCTCCGAGTCATCCAGGTGGTCATCCTCTGACAGCGGGGCGTGTGACCAGATCGGTGTGCCGTCGTGGTCGAAGAGACTGTATCCGATCAGCAATTCGTCGAAACCGTCGCCGTCTACGTCGGCGAAGTTTCCCTGGCGCCCGGCGCCCTCCACCTGCTTCGTCCAGACCGTTTCCAGACGATGGTTCAGCATGAGCGTTGGATTGCCGTAGCTGTGCTCCCGTGAGGAGGTGCCACTCTTGGTGAACACGTGATACTGGCCAGAATCGTCGATCCGGACGGCTCGCGTGTAGTTGAAACCGGAGTTGGGCAGTTTGCGTGTGTTCTTGAGGTGGCCGTCGGTGGCATCGTAGACACGCAGTTCGTCCTTGTGAACCAGCAGAATCTCGGTCTTCCCATCGCCATCGAGATCGACCAGATCGCAGAATCGGCCCCAGTGTCCGTTCCAGGAAAAGGGTCTGTCTTCAGCCCAGGGCGTGCCCGTCTGCCAGAGGATATCGCCGTTCCCATCGACGAGGGTCAGGCAGAACAGTTCCTGGTCCTCAACCCCGGTCTTGTAGTAGTCGAGTTCAGGATGCCGGGGATCGAAAGCTTCGTTGGCGTGGGCACCGGCACTCTGCAGAAACAACACCTCAGGCTTGCCATCGCCGTTGACGTCGGCGACGCGAAACATGGCCCCACCCCAGGGGCGTACGTCCCACACCGCTGTCGGTTCAATCCACTGCACGCTCATGGATCATCCCTGGCTGCCGGCGCTCGGGGCCTGCTTCATGCGGCGGCGAGCTCGAAGATTGGCTCTGCCTCGGTTGCCCGCTGCCGCAGCTGCTCCACTTCGGTATCCTCAACGGGACGGAAAGACTCCGCAATGTCGAGGGCCATGCGGAAGAAAGGTGCCTCGCCTGGCGGCAGCGCTGCCGTCACAGGTTGAGAGAGGGTGAACCGGAGGGCCAGCTCGGCCAGATCCGGATCCTCGATCGGCTGATACCAGCATCGACTCCATTTCTTTTCGGCCCCCTCGGCGATCTTGCCGTACGCCATCGCCTTCAGCGCCAGCCGGGCGAGCCCCTTCTGCTGCGCCGCGTCGATGACCTGGGGGCCGAAGCCGGCGGCCAGCCAGGTGCACCAGTTCGTCGGAAACAGCACCGAATCGAGACCGTCCACCGATTCGATGAGACGCAGCGCCGTTTCGGCGGAATGAGAGGAGAAGCCGAGAAACCTCGCTTTGCCCTCCTCACGCGCCTGCAGAAAAACCTCCCACGCGCCGCCCGGTCCGGTCGCCGTGTCGAAGTCCTCGTCGGTGTTCAGCGAATGCAGCTGGTATAGATCGACATGGTCGGTACGCAGGAGCCTGAGAGATTCCTCCAGCTCCGTCCGGGCGCCCGCTGCGGTGCGCTCCGTCGTCTTGCAGGACAGGAAGACGTCATTGCGATAGGGTTCCAGGGCAGGCCCCAGCATTTCCTGCGCGTTGCCGTAGGTGGGAGCTACGTCGAAGTAGTTGACGCCACGATCCACCGCCTCCGAAACGAGCGAACCCGCCTCGGAAGCTTCGGTACCGCTCACGAGGATTCCGCCAAAGCCGATCATCGACAGCTCAACACCGGTATCGCCATACGCTCTACGTCTCATCTGATTCCTCATCGTTTCGGAGTGCCCTCATTCGGCCAACCGCTCCAGGATCCAGCGGTCCGCCGCGGCGCCGAGCTGTTTGGGTGTCATGCCTGACGTATCGAGAATGGTCGCGTTCTCACGTTCCTCCGCCTCAGCCGTCATGGTCACTGTCGCGCCCAGCGCGAACTCGGCCTTGTCGGGTGTCGTCACCGCACGCGCTTCCAGTCTTCGCCGCTGCGTTTCGGGATCACTGACCAGTACGAGGAAGTAGGTGGGTGAGAAGAACTGGGAGGAATGAAATCCTTCCCACAGACCCGGCGGGATCCAGCCCGCCAGCACGAGGGGAAGCCGGTTACGGCCGAAGGTCCGACAGACGATCGCCACGCCATTCCAGTATTCCTCCCACGTGTCGAACCCACCCTTGCCGTGACCAAGATATTCGGCGTCGATCACGAAATAGGGATTGGATTTGCGCAGCAGCTCGATCGCTGCCGTCGACTTGCCACATCCCCCGCCGCCGGTAATCACGAACAGCGGCACATACGTGATCTCGTTCTCCGTGCCGCCCTCGTTGCAGACCGCCGCCGACCGCTCAGGAACGGCCACCCGGTGGGGGGTGCCGGTGTTGCAGGTCTTGCAGTAGTTCACCCGCACCTCCGTTCACGAGGACTGACCAGGATACTGCCCTGCCGAGAACCCCACAGCCCAATGCACCAACAGCCGACAAACAATCGAGCGCCACCGCTTTGTGCAAGACGTGATCACAACGGGGTCATAGTGGGACAGGGAAGTGGGTCCGACGAGGGATCGACTGGCGGCCGGCGGCCGCGCACATTTCCTTGCAGGCCATCAGAAGGCGAATCCAATTGAAGATCACCGATCTCGAATACTACCCCGCCGCAGCGGGCCTGTTGCGCATCGTGACCGACGACGGACCGGATGGGGTCTGCTTCGGCGTTGGCAGGGACGCGGCGAACGCGATCGATGCACACTTCCGCGCGACGTTGATCGGCGCCGACCCGTTGAATCGCGAGCGTCTGTGGCAGGAGGGCATGCGCCTGGATCGCTACAAATACCTGGCCCATGGTGTGCGCGGGCTGGTCGACGTGGCCCTGTGGGACCTGGCGGGCAAGGCCGCCGGCCTGCCGGTGTATCGACTCGCCGGCGGCTATCGCGACCGGCTACCATGTTACATGTCGGGACACCACCACGACGATTTGCAGGCCTACGTCGATGAGGCGCTGCGCGCCCGAGCCGAAGGCTTTGCCGGCTACAAGGACCACTGTCATCTGGGCGCCGACGGCATGGCCCAGGTGGCGCGCGCCTGCCGCGCCGCCGTGGGTGACGACTTTCACCTGATGCACGACGCCGTTGCGCAATACATCCTGATCGACGCGTTGCGACTGGGGCGGGTGCTGGATGAGACGAAGTACTACTGGTTCGAAGAGCCGTTGAAGGACTGTGACATCGCCGGCCTCAAGCAGCTGTGCGATGCGCTGGATCTGCCGATCGCCGCAACCGAGTATCTGCCCGGGACGATCCACGCCACGGCCCAGGTGTTGGCCCAGGGCGCCGCCGACATTGTCCGCGCCAGCGTGCCGTGGCGCGGTGGCATCACCGACATGCTGAAGATCGCTCGACTCGCCGAGAGCTTCGATGTCGCCTGCGAGATCACCTCGGTGGGCGGATCGTTTGGCTTCGTCCACGCCCAGGTCATCGGCGCTTTGCGCAACTGCACGTTCTTCGAAGGCTGGAAGACCGGGTCGCTTGGCGGCGAGCCCTACATCACCAATCCGATTCACATCGTCGATGGTCACGTGCGTGTGCCCCAGGGACCGGGCCTGGGCCTCGACCTCGACTGGGATGCGATCCGCAAAGCGGCCTGAGCGGCTTCGGCACCCGTCGCTGGATCGGGCAGCGCCGTCATAGGGGGACCTCGTCTTCAAGGGGTGGTGGCTCGCCCTGGAAGCGGGATCCCGGCGGCGGGTCGTAGGCAACCTTCAGGTGCGGTGTCTCCAGACGCACATTGCCCTCATACGAGGAGTCCATCAGCGCCTCCAGCGTACCCGTCGTCAGCAGTGTGCGCTGTGGAGGCCAGGCCGCCGTGCCTGTCAGGACCAACTCTTCGATGTAGTGCACCGTGCCAGCGTGATGTCCGAAGGGGCGTACGTTCTGTGCGTACACCTGCGTCGACACGGGATCGGCCACACCCTCGACGCGCGCCGCGAAGCCGCGATCCGACAGATGCCCGTTGAGGATGTAACAGGCGCCCTGCAGGCCGCTGCCGTATTCGAGCAGAAACAGGATCGGCTCGCTGCAGTTGTCGCGTGGTTTTCCCGGCTTGACCGTGTCGCTGCGACGGAGCGCGTGTTCGAGCAGCGGTGGCGCCCAGTCGCTGCCGTCTGTCCACTCCCACACGGGGTCACCCTCCAGGCAGTGCACGGCGGCGACACCGGTCTCGCCCCCGGCGCGGCGCTCGACCATGCACTGCAGCATCTCGAGGGCGTGGAAGCCGTAGTGCTCCTTGTGTCCGTGGAATGTCGTCAGCGCGTGCGTGACGGGCGTGCCGATGTCGAACTCCAGCGGCGGTCGGCGCCAGGACAGGGGCTGCACGGAGCCGGTGAGCAGTCGATACCCGTGTCGCTCGGTCTGTTCGACCATCCACACCGCCTTGTCCCACTCGGTGGACAGATGCTTGTCGCAGAACACCGGTACACTGCGTCCCGACGCCTCGAATACGTCAACGACCTCACGATACAGCTCGTATCGTGGATACAGCTTCTGACCCTTGGCATTCGTCGGGTAGTCGCCGTGCTCACCGATCAATACGACACCATCGACGGCGAGCGAGCCGGTGCCCATCCTCAGGGCCTCGGCGACGGTGTCGTAGATGGTGTAGTCGTGCTGTTTCGCCAGGTCGTGGCTCATGTCATTGTCGGGCACCTGGTCGGTGTACATCGACACGACGTCGAGGCGCGGCTCGCACCACCTGCCCTCGTACTGGTATCCAGCCAGCAGGCGACCGGTGATGACGTCGGCGTGTGAATTGCGTCGATACTCAGTGCACACGACAGCGATCTTCGGGCGGCTCATGAGCCTGGCTCCAGGTCCCTCGGTGCGCGGGGTTTTCGTTGGCGCCAAGATAGCGTACCGTGGGCGACGACCCGAACACGCCACCGCACGCCGCAGAAGTACCCTATCACCGTCCGCATCGGCCAGGTCGGCCTCAGCCGCCGCGTGGAGCTACCGACGCCATGAAGATCACTCAGGCAGTCATCATCATCAGCGAGGGCGCACCGATGCGGCGCGAGGTGCGTCACAGCCATGGTGGCTCCATCGACAAGATCCCACCCGGCCTCTCGGGTCGTTTCACGCACACCTCAGGCTACGGTGGTACTCCTGAATTCGAGGCGCCCGTCTATGTCGCCGAACAGGAGTCGCCCACCTACAGTGCCACGCTCCGCCTGGTCACCGATGGGGAGCTGAGCGCGTACTCGGGATTCGCTTCTGGGTTCAGTGCTGAGGAATTGTTGTGGCAGGCGCGGGATTTCACCGCGCGAATCGCGCCGCTGCTGCTTGGCGTCGATGTGTTCGATCGCGAATACGTGTGGCAACGGCTGTGGTACGCGCAGCGCTTCTTCTACACCGGTCGTCAGGTACTCGATCAGGTGGACCGCATGCTGTGGGATCTGGCCAGCCGGCACGCCTGCCTGCCGATCTACAAGCTGCTCGGCGCGGCGCGCGAACGTGTGCCGGCGTACCGCAACATCGGCGGCAACACGATCGACGAGTTGGTCGCCGATGGGCTGCAGGCCAAAGACGAAGGCTACGTGGGCTGCAAGGACCACTCGTACCGGGGCGTCAAAGGCAACACCGAAATGGCCATCGAGCTACGTTCCGCCTTGGGTGATGACTTTCAGCTGCTGCACGATCCCGTCGAGTCGTACACCTATCCCGAAGCCGTGCAGATCGGGCGCGTGCTCGAGTCGCTGAATTACACATGGATCGAGGAGCCGCTGCAGGACTACGACATCCTCGGTCTGCAGAAGCTGTGCGCCAGCCTCGACCTGCCGGTGCTGACGCTGGAGTGGATCGGCGCCATCGGCGGTCAGCCCTTCAACACGGCGCCGTACCTGGCGCTGCAGGCAGCCGACATCGTGCGACAGCGCGGCATCGGCATCACCGGGCAGGTGAAGCAGGCGCAGCTGGCCGAGAGTTTCGGCGCCCAGGTGCACGGTGGCGACCCGCAGGTGGTCCTGGCCGTGGCCAACGACCCGCTGTACGAGACGGTAGGCGGCGTCGTGCAGATCGTGCGCGACGGCCGGGGCAGGCCCGCTGACGAGGAACTGGACTGTCGCGGAACGCCGTATGTCGAGGACGGGCAGCTGCAGATCGCCTGGACACCGGTGCGCCCCAACGAACCCGACTGGGAGGCGCAGGAACGGGATGCGGTGCACGTCGTGCGCTGGCCCGAGGACGCATGACGAGAGAGACCGGGGAAGAGCACCTGCTTGTCTCGCCGATTCTGGACTGTGATTACACTGGCGAACTCGCCTACCACCTGAAGCATACACGCTGGAACTTGGCGGATGACAGCTGATGTCGACGACCCCTCGGTGTACCTCCTCGACCTGAGCCGCGCGACCCCTAACGCCGCCATCAGTGACCGCCTCACCCAGGACTGCTGGACCGCCGTTGACTACGAGATCGAAGCCGGCGCGGGGCGCATACTCTTCGCGACGCGCACACAGAATCCGCCCGACATCCAGCTCGATCTACCGGTAGAGGGCAATCGGAATCACGGCGACGAGCCAGAAGTCGACGAGATAGTCGTAGGCATACCACCACACGTTGTTGCCATCTGACTGATAGAGGCCGACCACGACCAGACCGATCAACACAGATCCGGCGAAGATGACGACGCCCTGGAATTCCCAGGCGCGCGAGCGGTTGCCCTTGGCCGCCAGGTGACGCCAGCGGTCGCCGACGGTTTCGGCGAGTCCGCCGCAACCGCAGACCCAGGTGCAGAATCGCTTACCGTGATTGCGTGCGGCGATGGGAATGGCGATCAGTGATCCGAGGATGCCGGCGCCCACGAAGGTGTAGATGATCCATGCCGGATCGCCCTCATACCACCAGAAGAAGGTGTTGAAGAAGAGGGGGTAGGGCTGATAGAGGCCCCACGCGCGCCATGCGTATTTCGTCGACAGGGCCTGTACTGCGACGACGTTCACCAATAGAAAGAAGATGGCCTGAAAACTGATCAGCGAGGCGAACCGCCAAGTCTGATACGCCTTGCGTATAGCGATGCCGCGCCAGCGGATCAGTGCTTCATAGCCGCACCCGACCATGAGCACGGTGTAGAGTCCGCTGTAGAGATAACCCTGCTGGAAGCCGCGATCGGCGAGCATGTCGGCCATGGCTGCAGCAGAAAAGAAGCCAGGCGAAGGGCAGGTAAGTCAGCTCGAAGAGGGGACGGATGATGCTGTCGTACGACCGTGCCACGAATGGCCGGATGACTACCCGGCACCGGCACGCGTGGACCGCCACCGACCCAGGTCGCCGGATCAGTCCGATCTACTTCGAGGCCTTCCCAGATCGCTTCTTGGGCCGCCTCGATCAGGTCCGAACTGAGTAGATCGTTTCGGAGGAGATATCCCTCCTCTTTGAAAAGCTGTGTCTCTTCACTGCTGAGATAGGGCACTTGAACCTCGATGGCTGTCAGAAGTGGGGCTTGAGGTCAGTCGAACTTCAGCGAAAACAGATCCGCGTCGTGCAATTGTACGCGTAGTCGCATCGGTTTACCCGCAAGGGAAGCTACGTTGCCCTTCCCGCTCCATGTTACCGTTCGAGCCACGTCATCGCCGATCAGATCGTCACACGAGCCGATGTCGTGTCCGGGGATGGCGGCACCTTCGGAATTCTGCACCTCGACCCGCACCGAGCCCGCAGCAGACGTCGACATGTTCAGTTTCAGCCGCTGCCCCTCGAAGGTGAAGGGTTTCGTCACCATCTCCCCACCGGCATAGCCGGCTGACACCGAGGCGAATCCGTCGATGCGCAGAGACAGGCGCTCGAGGTAGGCCGTGGGTTGACCGTAGTGCCGGGCCACGTAGAGCGACAGTTCACGGTCTGACGTTGGCAGGATGCCGAGGGCAGGGTAGTTGGAGCGTGCGACCCAGTCGTTGTTGTCTTCACCGGGGCGGACGAAGGCTTCCAGGAACGTGCGATCGACGCGTGTGCCCCCCCGACTGCTGATCAAGACCGTGTCGGACAGGGCCCCAGGCAGGCCCTGATACTTGTCGCCGTCGTGCAGCCCGATGGCCTCTTCCTGCTCGGGGCTCATCGCCCACCGTCCCGGCAGAAAGCGTGCGGGGGTACCGATCAGAATGTGCGGTGCGTGCACATAGGGGGCTGCCTGGTTTGTGTAGAGGTGCTCGGGCGGAGCCGATCCGAAATCGAGTTCCTCGCCCTCGCTCCACTTGATCAGATCTTCTGAAAGGGTGCGCGAGATCCATCGGACCCTCTCGCCGTCGACCACTTTGAAGGATCGAAAGAGGCAGACGTAGCGATTCTCGGCAGGGCTCCAGTGGATCGTATTCTGGGAGTCAAAGCCCTCGCCCTCGATGATCGTGCCGGGCTGCTCCGTCCAGCGTAAGCCATCAGCCGACGTCCAAAGATGCAGCCCCGTCCGCTGGCTGCCGCCGATGGCTTTGAAGCGAGCATCGGCGGGGACACCGGGTCGGTCGTCGAGCATCGGTGAAAACCGCTGCGTCACCTCACGGGGGCCGGTGAGGATGATGTTGTTCGCCGTCGAACCACGCCATTCGCACAGACCGAGTTCCGGTTTGTCCCAGTGGATCCCGTCCTGACTCTCGGCGTAACACGTGACGGGCATGGTCTGCCCCTCTTCGTTTTCTCGCCGAGACGCGTCGACACCCCAGCCGCGATAGTACATCCGGTAGAGATCGCCGTCCTGGAGAATCGTCACGTGAAGAGCGAGGATGCCTTCCCACGGCTGGTCGAAGCGCAGGGCGATACCTTCACGCCGTGGATGGTGCAGTCGGTGGACGGCATCCCCACTCAGTCGGTCGATGAGGAAGCGATCGATGAACGGTTCGCGTCGGTTGGCGATGTGGAGGGTCATGGGCGCCTTTGCATCAGCAATGTCGGGATGAGGCCAGGGTCTCAGCCAGTATTGTGGTGTGCCGGAGGTGTTCAGGCAACGTCGGATCTCCTCTCCCATGGCGATGGGACCATGGGCGTCCTACACTTGCACCCCAAACCCGCACCGCCCACGCCACAACCCCACAAGCCAACAAGCAGAGCACAGGAGCGACTATGTATATCGGAACACAGGGGCACTTCACTGAAGACCATGATCTGGAGCAACTGGCCCAGCTGGGTGTCAACAACATCGACATCACGCCCAGAGAGCCGTTGGCGGAGTGGACGACGGATCTACTGACCGGCTATCGGGAGCGTTATGCGAAGTTCGGCATCAATCTCGAAATGATGCACCTGATCGGCTCCGGCAGTGCCCTGGCCGACAAGCAGACCGGGGCCATTTTCCTCAAACCCAGTGATGAACGGGAAAGACAGCTAGATCACGTGTGTGATGCGATTCGCATGGCGGGGGAAGCGGGGCTGCGCGGTTTCAACTACAACATTACGATCCTCGGTCACCTGCGGACCGAGTCGAAGACCGGACGCGGAGGTGCGCGGTTGTCCACCTTCGACTACCAGGAATTGCTGGAAAAGGGATCGCCGCGAAAGAAAGGCGCCACGGAAGATACCGTGTTTGAGGATGGTCCCGCCGATGCAGACGAGATGTGGTCGCGAATCGATCACTTTCTCAAACGTGTTATTCCCGTGGCAGAGGAATACAAGGTGCAGATGGCCTGCCATCCGTCCGACCCGGGCATCGGTGTTGGGGTTACCTATCGCGGTGTGGATCGAGTGCTGGGCATGACGGAGGGGTTCAAGAAACTCATCGATCTGTATCCGAGTGACTACAACGGGCTGAACTTCTGCGTAGGCTGCCATTCAGAATGTCTCGAGAACCCATCCAGGGACATCTTCGACTCGATCCGCTACTTCGGTGAGCGCAAGAAACTCTTCAACATCCACTACCGGAACATCAAAGGATCTCTCGGCAGCTTCGTCGAGGTCTTCCCCGATGAGGGGGACGTGGACATGATCGAGGTGATGCGTGTGCTCAAAGAGGTCGAGTACCCATATATGATCATGCCCGATCACGTCCCAGGCATGTCCGGGCCGGAACCGGGCCGTGTCGGTATGGCGTATGTCTTCGGGTATATCCACGCGGCACTGCAGGCTGCGAATGCCAACTGACCGTCCGTTGCCGAACGGGGCTTGTAGGGTTTTCGCGTCACGGCGAAGGGGATCTGCTCTTGGGCGACGTGACCGTGAGTGAGCTGAGTTTTCGCTGCGACACGCCTGTCGTCGATGCCAACGTCGGCGTGGGGCATCGCCACGATCAGCCCTCACCCTTCGGGGAACCAGCGCCTTTGCTGGCAGAGATGGACCGCCACGGCGTGGACTCGGCCTTGATCTACCCTCTGCAGGGCGAGATGATCAGCGCCCTCGATGGAAATGATGGACTGCACGAGTGGATCGATGGCTCCGACGGTCGCCTGCTGCCAATATGGATGGCTTCCGGTGCACCAGAATCACTGGTCCAGCTGCAGCAATTGCATGCGGAGGGTCACGTTCGTGCCGTGCGGCTCCATGATACGACGTCGACGTCGACGCCGCTCACGAGTTGGATCTACGGCGATCTACTGACCTGGCTGCAGCAGGAACAGCTGCCCCTGTGGATCTCCCTGGCTGACAATGATCCCATGGAACTGGCGAACACGCTGGCGGAGTTTCGCGAGTTGAGCGTTGTGCTGGTGGGCGGCCACTACACGCACGCGCCCTACATCCCACAACTGCTCCGGCACCTTCCCAGAGCCTGCCTCGAACTGAGCCGGCACGAAACGCTCGGCGCGATCGAAGATCTGGTGACGAGCGTCGGGGCGCGACGCCTTCTCTATGGTTCGTACGCGCCTCGATATGCGATGGGTCCCGTGTTGTGGGGACTGCACCGGCTCGCCATCGAGCCCTGGCAGTTGCAGCGGATCCTCGATGGCACGGCACGTGAGCTTCTGCGGCTGCCCGCGGAACAAGACGAGTCGGAGGGGACCCGATGATCGGCGATGCACCCGTCATCGATTTTCACGGTCACGTGGGCAACTGGGAGTCGTTGGCCATGCTCGATGATCCCTCTCGGATGCTGCACGCGATGGATGCGGCCGGTGTCGATCGGGCATGCGTGTTCAACATCTTTCATCCCGATGGCCGACGGGGCAATGACGCGACAGCCGCCTTCGTCGCCCGGCATGCGGATCGTTTCATCGGCTTCGCCTACGTATCACCCATGATGTCAGACAGGATGGTGCCTGAGTTGGAACGGGCCATGGACGACCTCGGTCTCCGGGCGATCAAGATTTATCCACCCTACACCACCTATCCGCTCGATCATGAGGCATGGCATCCTGTGTTCTCCTTCGCCCAGGAACGCGGCCTGGTGGTGATCTCCCACACCGATGGAGGATACGTCTCGCAACCCGCCCGACTGGGCGTCGCGGCAGGGCACTTTCCCGGGGCGTTCTTCGTGGCTGGCCATGCGGGCAACATCGAGCCCTGTCGGATCCAATCGATCGAGATGGCGCGCACCCACGACAATTTCTATCTCGAGACCTGTTCGACCTACCGGCAACCTGGCGTGATCGAGCAGTTGGTGCAAGGGGCCGGTGCAGACCGGGTACTGTTCGGCTCGGATCAGCCGCTCATGGATCCGCGAACGCAGTTGGGCAAGATCATCACCGCCGACTTGAGTGATGATGACAAGCGAAAGGTGATCGGTGGAAATGCGAAGAGGCTGCTTGGGCTCGACTAGTGCTCATGTTGCGATCAATTGCGGTGAGGTTGGATCATGGGCCTGACTGACGAGGAGAAATACTTCTTCGATCTGCTCGGCTTCGCTATTCTGCGCGATGTGCTGCCGGCAGAGCAGGTGGCGCGGTGCAACGAGGCGATCGATGAGCACGCTCACCTGCTGGCACCCCATGAGCGGCGCCTTGAAGGAGATTCGAGGACACTCACAAGTCCGGTACGGCAGCACTGGATGTCAGGCCTGCTGGGGTGGGAGCGTCCCTGGTGCGAGCCTTTCCGTGATCTGCTGGTACACCCACGGATCGATCCGTATCTGAAAGAACTGCAGGGGGACGGCTACCGGATCAACCAGGGTCCGGAGATCGTCACGATGGAGAAGGGGTGCGCCGGCCACTATCTGCACGGGGGCGGCGTCGAGCGCCCGGACTTTACACAGACGTATCGATACAATCATGGGCGAATGTATTGTGGCATGACGGTGGTGGAGTTCATGCTGGCCGACGAAGGGCCCGGCGATGGGGACGTGGCGATCGTCCCCGGTGGCCACAAGTCGAACTATCCCATCCCGCAGAGTTTCTCCTACTACGAGGAACATCAAGAGTTGGTTCAGGAGATTCACGTGAAGGCGGGGGACGCGGTGATCTTCACAGAAGCCTGCACACACGGAACCCTGCCTTGGAATGCGTCGCACCAGCGCCGCACGCTCATCTACAGATACACACCCGGTTCGATCGCCTTCGGGAAGGACGGGGTGGGCGCCTATCCGCAGGCGGTCATCGACGATCTGACCGAGACACAGCGTGCCGTCATGCGGCCCGCAGGTTCGTGAGCGGTGATGAAGATCGTCGACGTGCGGATTCACCAGCTGATCGTACCCATGAAGCCGGACACGGTGCATTCACAAGGCGTGGACGACAAGCTGTGCGCCCCCGATCCGATCACCGGTCGATCGGCCAATTTCTGGGAATTCCCAAAGTGGATCGTCGAACTGGTCGCGGACAACGGACTGATTGGTCTTGGCGAACCACGCAGAGGTGATCTCGGCGGCGCCCTCCGGAAGCAGGCGGAGATGCTCATCGGCAAACACCTCATTGACCTTCCCCTCGGGAATCTGCCGCTGCCTCACGCTGACGACTACGAATCGTACATCATCTACGAGGCCTTCGAGATGGCCTGGTATGATCTGCTCGGACACCACCTCGGCGTTCCAGTATGGCACCTGCTGGGTGGCAAACGCATCGACCGCGTCCCCATCGACTACTGGATGGGGCGATGCACCCCCGAGGCGACGGCTGACCGGACCCGGATCGCCGTGGATGAAGGTTTCCAGGGCGTGAAGATGAAGTGTGCTCTGGGCGATCCGATCGCTGAGCGTGTGCGTGCCGTGCGGGACGTGGCGCCGGATTTCAGCGTTGTGCTGGACCCGAACGAACGCTTCGATGATCCGGCCGGGGCGCGGCAAGTGTCTGAGAGTCTGGAGGGGATCGATGACGTGCTCTTCGAGAGTCCCGTGCCGCAGGATCGCCTGGACTGGTATGTGCAGTTGCGCGAAGAGATTCCGCAGAAGATCGCCCTCCATCTGACATCGATTCAGCAGTTGCTACCGGCGATCAAGGCCGACGCGGCCGATGCCTACAATCTGCTCGGCCCTCTCAAGTCCTTCGTCGACTGGGCAACCCTGGCGCGGCAATCAGGGTGTCCGACCTGGCGCGGAACGGGGATGGATCTTGGGGTCCGTGACATGAGCAGCGTGCACGCGGCGGCGGCAGCCGGCTGTGCACTGCCCAGCGATATCATCGGACACCTGCTGCGCGAGGATGATCTGCTCGTAAAGCCCATCGGTTTTGCCGAGGGGGCCCTGATCGTGCCCGACACACCGGGTCTGGGGATCGAACTGGACCGTGACGCGCTGGCGCGCTATCGCGTGGAGGACTGAATTACCTGGGCGGATCGAGGAAGGGATTCTCACCCGATTCGAGCATGGCCAGCATCAGGCTCGAGTACTTGATCATCTCCGTCAGTCGCGCTTTCCACCTGGGCCCATAGAAATCGATGAACTCCTGGAAGAAAGATTGAGCCTCGGGGGAGACACCGTCGAGGTAGCCGGGCAAGAGAAACCACGGCTGGTCACAGGCATAGTCGAGGCCACGATGTCGCACAGAGTGTTCGGCGGCAGCCCGCTTCTTTACCGACAGCATCAAGGTACGCCGCAAGATGTCGGTGTGATACCGACCGCGGTGAATGCACAATTGTGTAAACAGGGCGGCGTCACCCGGCTCAAGGGAGAGTCGCAAGGCACCGGGCATTTCGTTGGACCGATTGTGAAGGCCATCGTCTGCGATGCAGATGGCATGTTCCTCTTCGGTGTAGTCGCGCAGATGTGAGCCGGGTACCAACTCCAGGTCTTCAGTGGGGCCCAGGGCGATCTGAATCTGCAGTCCTGCGCCGGTCTCCGGGACCTTCGAGACATTCGCCTCTTCACCGATCTTGTCCTTGTGCCAGAAGCCGTCTTCACTCTCTCCCGTCGGATTGAAGTAGAGGCTTGCAAGCGCGAAGAGGAAGTCCTCCTGAAGGGCGGTCTGGATGGATGCGACGAGCTTCGGCGATCCGAGCGCATCGAGAAGGAAGCTCAGATCGTCGGGATGATCACGGTGGTAGTCCGGATCGTTCACATGCCGCATGTAGTTGGCCTGGGGGCCTGCCGGTGGATTGTCGCTCCGCGGTGCGCGACGCCACTGGGTCAGCACACGGTCGCAGATGGCCGCAAGCCGTTCGGTGGTGGCTTGATCGAACATGCCGCGTACCACAGCATAGCTGGTGTCTCGAAGCGATTCGGGTCCGTGCATATCGCGCACGGACCTCGCTTCTGGTGCCGCGCCCCCCACGGGCGCCCTGATGGCCGACAGACCCGCACGCTGCAGGTCACTGCAACTTGCGGTCTACTCGGCACCTCCCTGATCACATCTGTTGCTGCTTTGCCGATGGTCCTCTTTGTGCCGGCGTTCTATGCCGACCAGATGGGGCTGCCGATTGCAGGTGACGTTGAAGAGACGTGCTGCATTGTTCCAGAACACATCCTCGATCTGGGAATCGGTCAGCTTCTCCGACCAGCAGGCCCATTTCACCGACCGCAGGTGTTCGAGGCCGACCATGATGGGCTGCACTTTCACGTGTTTTTCGCCCCATACGGGCGTTTCCTCGTAGAGCCAGAGAAAACTGTCGCCCGCACCCAGAGACCGCCCCCGCAGATGACTGACGGGCAGATCACTGCCATACATGAGACGGTCGTGGCCAAAGAGCCGAATGATCGACTGATGGGCAATGGGCTCGCAGTTGGCCGCCGTGTCGAACCAGAGATTGTCGAGGCCGACCAACGATTCCAGCCCTTCCATGTTGTGGCCCGGCTGAAAACCGCGAGCTGAGTGTGCCAGGATCAGCTGCATCTTCGGATAGGTCTCGCAGTAGTGGCGGATCCAGTGCTGGTTGTCCGGATCGGCCACGGCCCGTGCCTTTACCATGTGCAATGTGATGGTCCAAGCTTCGTCACCGGCGACGGCGACGAGGGGTTCGGGTAGATAGTCCGGGATGGATGCGTCCCATGTGGGGTCTACATCGGCGAAGGTGTGATAACATTTCAGCCCATGCATTCCGAGTCGTTTGACTTCATCGCGTACCCACTCCGGATCGTCCTGGGGGGTGACGAAAAAATGAGCCCGACAAGCGGGATGGTCGGCGATTTGCGCCGCCGTCCACGCATTGGCGGCGCTGATCTGATCACGCGCTTCGGCGACGGCGAAGGACAGAAAGAGGGTTTCCGTGCGGCGATCTCCGTGGATTTCGGCGATGGCGCGGCGATAGGCGGCCAGATCGGCGACGGGTTCTGAACCGAGAGTAAAATTCGCCCACTCCTTCTCCCAGATGTGGGCGTGCGCGTCATAGATGCGGTCCGGGAGAAAGCTGTCCAGTTCACGTTCGAAGAACTCGCGATCGGCGTCACTGAAGCCTGTGCTCATCGGGTGATTCCTGCGGCTGGTCGTTGAAGGTATTCGTCAAAGGAGATGATGCGTCCTTCGTCGGAGGCGACACCCATGGCTTCCACCATGGCCACGGTCGTCAGGTTTTGGCGCCCGCTGAATTCAGGTTCGATGTCGTTCTCAATGTAGGCGGCGAAGCCATCGAGGATGATCGTCGTGCTGTCCTTGACCTCGTCGAGAGGCAGGATCTCCTCCTCTTTGGTGTCTGGTCGTGTCAGTGAGATTCCTTCCTTTGTGGCCTCGATACTTCCACCTTCGAGTTCGAGCCGAAAGCTGCCACCGCCCTTGTGGGCAACGAAGGTGCACATGTAGCCACAGGTGGCGCCGCCCTTAAATTCGACCCATCCATGTGCGCCGCCACCCCCTCGATAGGGGCTCCAATCCGGGTTGAAGCTGTGGCCCCACGTGCGCTGCGGTGCGGCACCGAAGATGAACCGCATCGTGTCCAGGTCGTGAATGCCACGTTCCCACAGATATGCGTGGCGGTCGAGACCGGAATGGTGGACTCTCGCCCGCCAGCCGAAGGTCGTCTGCAGGCCAAATGCGGGCTTGCCAAGCGACCCTTCGCGCACGAGTCGAGCCATGGTGACATGGACTGCACTGTAGCGGGCATTTTGACACACGGCCACTTTGACCCCTAGCTCTTCGGCCTCGTCGACGACCTGCTGAGCATAGTCGAGTTGTTTCGTGAAGGGTTTCTCCACCAGTACGTGTTTACCGGCTCGTACCGCATCGAGGCACTGGCGCGCGTGCATGTCAGGAGGTGTGATGACGACGACAGCGTCGGCTTCCACGGCCTCGAGGGCGTCTTCAAGCCGCTGGAAACAAGCCTCCGGGGCCAGGCCCGATGTCTCTTGAGCGGAGGCGAGATTGTCGGCGTTGACATCAACCAGAGCGACGGACTCGAAATCGTCACGCTCGGGGATCTGCCGGATGGGCCACGCACCACGCCCGCCAACACCGAGATGGATCGTACGAATCATCTTCACCTTCTTCGGAAGCGGCGCATCGCCGCAGATGGATGAGATCACAGGGGAGTGCATCGTGAGGATCAGCGATATAAAGCCGTTTCCCACATGGGTTGGCAACCGCAATCAGCTCATCGTGAAGGTGGAGACGGACGACGGTTTTCACGGTTGGGGTGAGTCGGGCCTGTCAGGCCGTGAGCTGGCCGTGGCCGGCGCCGTGAGTCACTACCGTGAGTTCCTTGTAGGTCGGGACCCTCGCCAGATTTCTCGACACTGGCAGGAGATGTATCGAAGCCAATACTTCGAGGGCGGACGTGTGCTGACGGCAGCGATTTCAGCCATCGATATAGCCCTGCACGATATCGTGGGTCGTGTTCTTGGCGTGCCCGTGTATCAGCTTCTCGGCGGCAAACAGCGAGATCGCATCCCCTGTTTCGCCACCACTGGAGGTGCATCCTTTGATGACGCGCTCGCCAATTGCAGAAAGCTGATCGACAAGGGCTGGGAGGTCCTACGAGTCGGCGCGGCATCCCGGCGCACGTACGAGGAGCCCGACACCTACGAACCGCGCGACACGATTGGCGCTACAGCGGAGCAGTTCATCCAGCTGCGCGAAGCCCTCGGATCGGATCCGGTCCTGGGGATCGACTATCACCACAAACTGTCCGTCGCTGAGACAGCGTCCTTCTGCCAGCGAATGCCTTCGGGTACCCTCGATTTCATCGAAGAGCCGATCCGCGACGAGTGTCCTGAGGCGTATGAGAGTTTGCGTACGATGGTGGATGTGCCTTTTGCGATCGGTGAGGAGTTCGCCAGCAAGTGGCAGTTCCAGCCTTATCTCGAACGTGGCATCACGCAGTTCGCGCGTCTCGATGTGTGCAACGTCGGAGGCTTCACCGAGGCGATGAAAGTGGCGAGCCTGGCCGAGACGCACTACATCGATCTGATGCCTCACAACCCCCTCGGGCCGATCTGCACAGCCGCTTCAGTGCACTTTTCCGCGGCGGTACCCAACTTCTCCTGGCTCGAACATCGCGTCTCTCCGGGTGAAGACATCATGTCACAGGATCAGGAGCTGTTCCCCACGCAGGTGGAACAGGAAGGGGCCATGCTCGTGGTTCCCGAGGCGCCCGGGCTGGGTGTAGAGTTCAACGAAGAGTTGGCCCAGCAGCAGGAATTCAAGTACTGGGAAGCGCCTCATCTGCAGCGCCCCGATGGATCGTACACCAACTGGTAATGGGAGCTATTCGATGAGTCTGCGAACGGTCCCCCTCAACACGCCGGCCGCCTGGCATGGGAGGGATCTACGTTCCAGGCAGGCGTGGACGGTCCAGCTCGAGGCCGAACAGGTGACTCAGTTGCAGCAGGAAGCCGACGCGCTGCTGGCACGTGGTGAGACCTGGCAGACGGTGACGCGGCAGCACCTCACCCTGCCTTCATGGGACGGTCTCGTGCAGGATCTTCAGCACGAACTGGAAGGTGGGAGGGGATTCGCATTGATCAGTGACCTGCCCGTCGACGAGTTGTCCCTCGAGCAGGCGCGCCTGATGCTCTGGGGCATCGGACTTCGTGTAGGATATCCCGAACCCCAGGATGCGGCGGGAAATCTTCTGCACGATGTGCGAGACACGGGGAAGGATCTGAAAAGCGACAACATTCGGGCTTATCAAACGAATCTTCCCATCAACTACCACAACGACGGGGCCGATGCTTTTATGCTCCTGTGTTACCGGTCGGCGAGCTCCGGTGGCGCGTCGAAGTTGGTCAGTGCTGTGGCGGTCTTCAATGAAATCCTACGGCGCCGGCCAGATCTGGCCGCCGTCCTGCAGGAGCCCTTCGACTTCGATGCGCGTGGCCAGCAGCGACCCGGCGCACCTGCCTACCAGCGTGTGCCGATCTACAACGCGCACGAGGGGCTGATAAATGTGCTCTACAAGCGGGAATACATCGATCTGGGACAGCGCTTCGATGACGTGCCGGCGCTAAAATCTGAACAGGTGGAGGCGCTGGATCTGATGGATGAAGTCTGCGACGAGCTGGCTCTGTCCTTTCACCTGGCGCCCGGAGAGATCGTCGTGGCCAACAACTACGATGTCCTCCACGCCCGGGCCGCGTTTCAGGATCAAGCAACCGAACCGGTTGCGAACCGACACATGCTCCGGCTATGGTTTTCGCTGCCCAACGGACGGGCCCTGCCGCCGGTATTCGAGCGGACGAGAGAGTTCCACTACAGTTACGCACGCCGAGCAAGCGGTTCCGCCAGCGACTGACCTTCGAAAGCTCATGGCCATCCACCACATCGTTTTCCTGATCCATCCCTGCTGCTACGAGCCGATCGATGCCGACACGATTCGCAGGGAGGGGTACCAGCTTTACCTGGACCGCGAGGAGCAGGTGAAAGCGCGTTGGCTTGCCGAAGTCGCCGAACGAGACGCCCATACCCTCTACGTCCAACTCGGTGGGCCACGATACCTGGCCGAGGCAGCAGCGGCTGCCCTTGGTGAAGACCGTGCGCTGTTCCTGACGTTCCCCTTTCCCGAGAGTGCAGATCTCCATGTCTATTACGGGGGATTGGTCGCCGAAATTCGGACTCATCTTAAATCACATGACCTCGAGATCGACGTCGAAGAGGTGACGTCCGAACTGTGGGGTGAGTCCTTCGAGGGGTGTGTCCCCGGTTATGGGGGTGCCTTCGCTCAGTATCTGGGCCTGAAGATCGCACCAACGATGCGCTACGAGATGACGGTCTATGACAGCCGCTTCCTGTTCCAGAGCCGCAACCTGGAAGTGCTCTCGATTCCCAACAGCGACGTGGAAGCATGGCTCTTCGAGTGCTACGACGGAACCAGTGCTGCGACGTTCCAGCCGCGCCACACGGCTCAGTGGTTGGACGAGCGCCTCGTCTGTCTCCGTTTGCACGATCGGAAGCACCAACTCACCGACAAACTGGGTCACACCGTCTGGCCACCGGAGCCCTGGTCGAAAGGAAAGCCGGAGCTGGAACACGACGTGACGGTGGCCATGAAGGAGTGGGTCAGCCGCTGGGTCCGAGGAATCGGTACAGATCTGGGCAGTTTCCGCGACGTCATCGCCACGGCCCGCGTCGAATGAACATCACCTGAGTTTTCACTGAAGCGAGATGGCACGATGAAGATCACCGACCTGAAGTGCGCCGTCATCGGCTCCAATCCCGTCGTGCGCATCACCACCGATGCGGGCATCGATGGGTACGGACAGGCCGAGAACAGCAAGCGACACCTCAAACCCCACATCATGTTCTATCGCGATCGCATCATCGGGCAGGACCCACGCGACGTGGAGCGGGTGATGCTGGGCATCCGCCGACTCGGCAGTTTCAAACCCTGGGGTGCAGCAGTCAGCGCCATCGAAATCGCCTTGTGGGATATCGCCGGAAAGGCGGCGGGCGTCCCGGTGTATCGATTGTTAGGCGGCAAGGTGCGGGATCGGGTGCGCGTCTACAATGGGGGCGTCCGTTTTCCCATGGAGGGCGACTCGCCGGCCGCCTACGCCGAAAACATGGCGCAGATGAAGGAATCACCTGAAGGCTTCTCCATCATCAAGCAGGGCGTCGCCTTTCACAGCGGCATGCCGAGGGATGTGGACGGCTTCTACTATGGGGACCCCTCGGACGGTCACCTGCATCTGAATCGCGGCGCCCTGACAGAGAAGGGGATGAACTACCTCGTCGAACGCATCAGGGCCATGAAAGAGGTCTGCGGAGAAGAGGTCGGTCTCGCCCTCGATTGTGGTCCGGGGATGATGGTTCAGGATGCCAAGAGACTCGCGCAGGCGGTGGAGCCGTTGAATGTGGCATGGCTCGAGGACATGATCACCGGCGACTACATCCCCTACGTGCAGGCTGATCTCTATCGCGAGGTCACCCAGAGTACGACGACGCCCGTTCATACGGGTGAGCAGATCTATCTGCGGCAGAATTTCACCGATCTGATCGAGAAGCGAGCCGTCGACATCGTCGGTCCGGACCCCTGCGATATCGGGGGTATCGCTGAATTGAAGTGGGTTGCCGAGTATGCCGATCTGCACGGCATTCTCATGGCCCCCCACGGTGTCATCGACGGCATCTTCGGGCTGGCGGCCCTCGTCAACGTCTGCGCCACCATGCCGGCCAACTTTCTGGCCTTCGAGTACACGACTGCCAGACCCGAGTGGTGGTACGACATCGTCGATGGGTTGCCCGATCCCATTGTAACCGACAGTCACATCGACGTATGGGACCGACCCGGCCTGGGCGTGGAGTTCCGGGTGGAGGCAGCGAAGAAGTACCTGAATGAGGACGAGAAGGACTTCTTCGACTAATTCGGCGTGTTATCCTTCGCCGTCGAGTCGCTGGACAAGCTTCAAGCCTTCCCGGATCCACTCTGCGTATTCGGGATGCTCGCAGCCGGTCCCGTAGAGTTCTGCGCCACCTCCTTCTCCGAGGGTTCGACGAGCGGGGTCACCCGTGCTCTTGTTCAGGTCCAGCCGCGCCACAACCAGCCGTTCTTCGAAACTGGTGGCTTCATCCAGTACGTCGCCCCACAGGTCGACGATCATCGAGTTGCCATGGGACGAGTTGCTCCGATGCATATCCTCGGCGTCAGCCGGCGCATTGGCCATGACGGCCCAGGCAAGATTCTCCGTGGCGCGTGAAATCTGCATCGAGCGATACCCAAGCAGTTTGAATTCGGCTGTCAGGCCTGACTCGTTGTTGGCGATGAAGACGATCCGCGCGCCGGCGGCCACGCCCAATCGTGTCAGTTCGGGATACCGCAAGTCGTGGCAGATGATGGCCGTCGCCTCGACACCACACACGTTGAAGATGGCCGGACCTGACCCCGCGCCATACCAGGGCTCTCCAGCTCGCCAGGTCTTTGCGTATCGACCTAGACGACGCCCATCGTTATCGATGATGAGCAGGTCATTGTAGATCTGACCCTCGCGTTGGCCCGTGGTCCCTACGAGCACGGCGATGGCCAGTTCGCCTGCCCACTGCTGAATCGACGATTCCGCTGCTTCTACGGCGGCAAAGTCGAGCTGCTCGGCGCGCTCGGCATCGGGATATCCGGTGAGACATCCCTCGTGAAACAGCAACACCTGAACGCCGCGATCGGCCGCTTCGCGAATTCGAGTTTCGATCTTGGCCAGATTCTGTGCGAGATCTGCATTCGTGCCGATCTGGGCAGCGGCGACAAGAAGAGATTCGGAATCAGTCACTCGTACCTCGGCGCATCGAAGGGGGTTTGTGCGGATCGATGATCCGTATCGGTTAGCGGGCCATACAGTTCAGGGCGCCGATTCTCGAGATGATTTCCCTCGTGAACCTGAGCCAGATCGATCGTGTGCACGAGCACGTCGGGCTCGTTCGATTCGAGTTTCGCCTCCACCTTTCCCTTTGGATTCGTGATCAAGCTGGCGTTGGGATGGGTAAAGCAGACAAACATCTGGTTTTCGTAGGATCGCGTGCGCATCCACCACTCATTCTCATCTCCCCACAGGCCATAGGTCGGCATCAGGCAGATCTCGGCGCCCCGTAACCGAAGGGTGCGGATCGACTCGGGCCAACGCCGATCGGCGCAGATGACCATACCGACTCTGCCGACGTCCAGATCGAAGGCGTCCAGATGATCGCCGCGATGGAATCGGTGGTCGTGGCTCAATAGGTGGGTCTTGTGGTATTTACCTGCCATGTTTCCTGATCGGTCGATCAGGAGCGCGCAGTTGTAGAAGCCACCATCGAGTTTCTCGGTGAATCCAAACACGATGGCTGTGTCGTGTTCCTTGGCCAACGTGCGCAGGTCGTGGATCCGATCATCGTCAACGCTGAGGGCGACCTGTCCAAAACGCTCCACGGTCCAATCCTGCTCGGTGACGGCGTATCCGTCGAAGTAACACTCCGGCGTGATGAAGATGTCCACATCACCCCCATGCCGATCGAACTGCTCGCAGAACACAGACCAGTTTCGTTCGCTGTCCCATTTGGCGGGCACATCTTTCAACATCCCTATCGTGACAGGGCGTTCCATGGCAGCGATCCGGTTCGTGGAGAGTCAGCTCAAGGCAGGGTGCGACTGGTGTCTAACCTGGATACCAGATCTTGCGAGGGTCATCGGCTTTGCGTTCATAGTCCCAGGCATTGTCGATCAGATCGTCGAGGTCGACCTCCGGTCGCCAGTCGAGGAGGAACTTCGCTTTGCTGTTGTCGAGCCAGGTTCGGTGGAACGCGGTCGGGACATCAACACTCGGTAAACCGCGGGTTTCGTAGAGGTAGTCTGCCATAATGCGATAGTCGACCGGTTCATCCATACAGATGTTGAACAACTGCTGCCGTGCGGCCGGATGATCGAGGGCCGACATCACGGCCGACGTGAGATCGTCGACATGCACGAAGTTGCGCAGCATCGATTCGCCGTCGGCGTCGAGCATGACCGGCACGGTGCCCTCGGCGACATACGCGCCGGCTTTCTGGGCGCCCACCAGATCCCGCCAGCGGGGTCCCCCGAAGACATCCTCACCAAAGGAGAGGGTGTATTTGAAGTCGTCCTTCTCCATGATCCAGGGGGCACGCAGACAGCAGCCATTGAAGTCATACTGCACGTAATACTGCTTCAGCATGACCTCTTCGAGCACTTTCGACAGGGCATAACATCCTTCGTAGGCGCTGTGCTCCTGTGTTTCCACCACAGGGACCGGATGGGGATAGACGAAGTGGCCTATGCCCGCATCACCGCCGATGAGGATCAGTTGCTCGAAGGTCGGTGAGAGCCGGCATTCTTCGAGGAGCCAGAACATGCCCTTGATGGCCACGTCCATCACATCGTCGGGGGTTTCCTTGCACGTGGCCATGTGCAACACATGAGTGACGCCTTCCACGGCACGGGCAACGACGGATCGATCCGAAATCGACCCGAGGACGATCTGAATTCGTTCGTCATCGTCGATCACCCGATTGTGGCACAAAGCACGCACCTTGGCGTTTCTCCACGCCGTATCCGCCAGAAACCGCTGCAGGAAGGCCTGACCCACCTTGCCGGTGGCCCCCGTGACCAGGACAACTCGCTCAGCCATCGACACCGACTCCCTTCATCTGCAGTGCGATCGATCCCTGATTGTGCTCCTTGAAGGATTCGTCGAGGGGGCGACGTTCGAAGAACTGATCCGAGTCGTAGAGAAAGTCGTAATCACCCTCCCTTCCCAGACCCGCTTCGAGGGCGGTGGTGTTGATCTCGGCGATCCGGGGGTAAGCAGGCCACAACACGCCATGTTGACAATAAGACACGTCGATAAAATACCTGGCGTGGTCCTCGCCTCCGGGTTTCGGGCGTCGAGCGTGCCATAGCGCCGAATGCACGATGATGGCAGAGCCTGGCGGGAGATGGTAGACGACGAGCGATCCAGGAAGGTCGTGGGTGCCGAACAGGCCAATCCCTCCATTGGGGACGACGAGATTCTGTGATCGCGGCAGAACCAGCAGGTCACCGACGGTGCCATTGAGTCCATTCAAGTAGTAGAAGACATGGACCATGATGTGAGAGCGGTTCGTCTGTGGGAACTGCTCGTAGTCCTGGTGCCAGTTGACACCACCATTGCCGGCCTCGTGACGGGCCGAGTGGATGTGGTGCATGGCGAAGCGCGGCCCTATCAAGGCCTTGAGTCGTTCGATGATCGGTGGGTGTGACGTGAGTAATCCCATCTGCTCATAAGACACGATCATGCGGTGGTCTTTCGCCTGGCGATGGAGCACGAGCTCATCCAGTTCGTCGATCAGGCGAGTATTGAAGTCACTGTCGATGAGAGAGGGCAGAACCAGATACCCTTCCCTGTGGAAGAATTCCTGATCAGCTTCACTGACCAGATCGGGTGCGGAAGATGGTGTCACGGCAGCTTTGTCTCTCCGAAAAAGGGGCCTACTCTTAGAATCCCCGTGATCGAGCATCTGGGCCATGATCGGCGGTTGCACGGTGCGGGTCGCCACGTGCGGGCTACAATAAGTGAAACCGCCTGCCTCGGTGCCATTCGGGCTGCGCTAGACTGCGTCGCCGTGCAGTGAAGAGTCGAACCAGGAGAGCAGCGTGGCAGGCCTACCGAGCCGTGTTCGCGTGACAGGAGTGTTGATCATGGCAGCGATCATTACAGGTTTGCCCACGGCCGCATCGGCCAAAGACGGTCCGACCTACTACACGCCCGAACGCATCGCCACGGCGCGCGAGAATCTCGAGCATTACGACTGGGCCCGAGCGGCCTTCGAACGTGTCAAAACCGGAGATGGTTTCCGCTACTACATCGGGCCCGAGTTTGGCCCTGCCGAGATCTACGCCGAACAGAGCGACGAATTCATGTGGTTGCTGCAGCCGACCACGAAGATCGCACGCTCCATGGAGTACGAAGCGCGCGCCATCTGTCCAGTGCACGGCACCGATGTACGCGATATCAGCCCCTGGTGTCCGTATCGGATCGATCCGATCAATCACCCGTACAAGATTCAGTGCATGCTCGGCGGCGAATGGTATCCGAGCAACGACTACGCCGCCGGTGACATGACCTCCGGTGACTACCCGGATGACGGCAGTGGCTGCGTCATCGATGGTCGTCGCTACTACTTCCTGCGCGAATACGCCCACATGGCGTATGGATCGGCCGTCATTCCCGGGCTTCGGTCGTTGTCCCAGGCCTACGTCATCACGGGCGACGCACGCTACGGTCGCAAGGGCACGATCCTGCTGGCCCGCCTGGCGAGCGAGTATCCGAACCACGACGACCGCACGGACCGGCTCTTCTACGCCCCCTTTCCTGATGGGCGGGATCCACACTACCGGTGGAAGACGGGCGGCATGATCACCGACCTGATCTGGGAGACGTTCTGTCTGGAGGGGGCCGTCTACGCCTACGATGGGTTGTTCAGTTATATGGATCAGGACCCAGAGATGCTGGCCTTTCTGAAGTCAAAAGGACTGTCAATCGACACGGCCTCGGACCTGCGACAGTACATCGAGCATTATCTGGTACGCGCTGGCATGGTGGGTCTGCTGAATGGGGCGATCAAAGGCAACGAAGGGCACCACCAGGCTGCGGCGCTCGCTTGCGCGCTGGTCCTGGATGACTACGCCACGGACTCGTCGCCGAACTCGGTGGATATGGTGGACTACACCTTTCATGGGCAGGGGCACGCAGTTCATCTACTGGTGAATGGACTGACGAGGGATGGTGGTGGGCACGAGAGCCCGAGCTACAATCGCATCAAGCTCGATCTGATACGCGTGGATCAGGCGATGAAATCGATTCGGGAACGGCGGCCGGAGCTGTTCCCCGTGGATCGATATCCGGATCTGTTCGGCGAGCCCAAGGCGAAGATGATCTTCGACTGGTTCGTGGACATCACCATGCTCGACTACTACCTGCCGTCCATCGGTGATACGGGAGGTGTTCCGGAGCTTCGACGCGTCGATCCCCAGTGGCACTCCATGCTGACCACCCAGAATCTCTTCGCCTTCAAGCGCTACGACGATCCGCGACTCGCCCGTGCGGCGACAGGGATGGACGGCAAGCCCTTCGAAGGGGAACTGTTCGAACACTATCCTGCCGATGAGATCGCCGCCGCGCTGCAACAACCCGAATCGCATATCGATCGCGATTCCCGTGTTCTGGATGGGTATGGCATCGGCATTCTCTCCTCGGGCGAAGGCGAGCAGAGACGGGCGCTCATGCTCAACTACAGTTCTCTCCTCGGTCATCGACAGTGTGACCACTTGTCGTTGGGATTCGTCGCCCGGGGTGTCGACTGGATGCCGGATCTGGGATATCCCGTGTCCTGGGACTACCGCTGGCAGTGGGATTCCAACTCGATGGCGCACAACACGGTCACCGTCGATGAAACGCAACCACGGCAGGACTTCGGTGGCATGGGGCGGCTATTCGCCAGCGCCGGCGGTGTGCATGTGGTCAGCGCGAGTCACGATCCGTATCCCGTCGATCGGGTCGAGCCGGCACGAGAGCATGCAAAGCCGACGCAGCTCTTCGAACGCCACGTGGTGCTGGTGGATGTCGACGATCACCGATTCTACGCGGTGGATCTGTTCGCCGTCGATGGGGGAGAGCAGCATGATCAGAGCTGGCACGGGCCACTAGTACCCGTGGCAGCCCCCGACCTGAACTGGCGAGTGCAGGATGGGGGCACACTTGCCGGACCAGACGTGGAGCAGTTCGACACGTGGACCGATCAGTGGGGGCGTGAGCGCGATGATTTTCCATCGTATCTAAGTAACATTCAGCGGGCGACGCTGGATAGACCGGCAGCCTGGACCTGGTCGTCCGATTTCGAAGAAGGGGACGGACTCCGACTCCACGTGGTGCCGGTGGACGGTCCCGTGGAGGTCATCGGCGGAAGCGGCCGTTCGCCGGCTCGACCCGATGACTGGGGATTGGACTATGTGCTGGTGCGCAGGCAGGTGAAGGACGGCGCGCCATCGGTCTTCGTGAGTGTCCTGGATGCATATCAGGGTGACCCTGTCGTGAAGGGTGTGCAGGTCGTGGAGCGATCGCCACTGATCCTCGAAGTCGAGCGTGAGGGTGCGACGGATCGAATTCACCTTCAGGTTCCGACCACACCGAGCACGACCACCGCGCATCGGTCGATCGGTGTACGTGTGCACACACAGAGTGCCGATCGTGCAAGTGATGCGCAGACGACGCGCGACGTACGGGTGGGGGCGTGGGCGTCGGAAGAGACGGGGTATCTGACGGCCTCGATTCAGGCCGTCGACTACGGGGCCCATCGTGTTGGCATTGCCGCCGGAAAACAGATGAGGGAGGCGCTGCAGATTGGCCGGACGCTGCGGCTGTACAACGACGGCCGCGCAGCGCTCTACGAGGTGACCCACGTGACAGAAGAAGAGGGCCTGCTCTGGATCGATCTCGGCGGGACCGCGTTACTGGGGAGAGGACCGGTGGGTGGTGTTGAAGACGGCCGAGTGAGCTTGAACGCCTATCTGACCTTCGCGCAGCGACGACCCGTACGTGATGATCAACTGCTGCCGGGGCCAGACTACTATGCCGGCAGCTGGCTCAGCGATGGAGAGCGTGCCTTTCAGGTGGCAGGCGCCTGGCAGGGCGGAGACGACGACGACGAGCGCAATTTCGTGAAGTTCACTGAAGATGTCCCGGCGGTGGATCTACAGCATGTGTTTGCCGATCGAACGGTGTCCATCTGGCAATACGGCGTGGGAGATCGGCTGGAGATCGCCCGTGTCGAGGCGATGCTCAGCGGAGCGTCCACGGAATGACCTGACATGAGGACCTGATATGACTGACCTCGACATGATCGATCCGAAGACCCATCGCCAGCTCTTGATCGACGACGGCGCCATCGAGACCAGGGAAGGCGTGTCTCGTGTGCTCGAGAAGCCGACAAAGTGTGGTCCCATGATTCGCGGAGGGGTGCAGAGTCGGGCGACGCCTCTGTGGAATCCGGAGAAGTCGCTGTGGGAGTGGTGGTACATGGGTTCGCACACGAACTACGCCACGTCGCCAGACGGCGAAAACTGGGAGTTGCCGTCGCTGGGTCTCTACGAGTTCGAAGGCTCACGAGACAACAATATCGCCTGCGATCCGGATCAGCCGCGCATGTATCACATCATCCGCGATGAGGCCGAGCCGGACCAGAGCCGTCGTTACAAGGCTCTGTTCGGTCACAACGGCCGGCAGTTGGGTGTGTCCCCTGATGGTTTCGACTGGACCTTGCTGGAAGAAACCGTCCCCAGTCAGGACGAGTCGCAGTTCACCCACGATCCGCAGACCGGCCAGTATCTGGCCTTCGTGAAACTCGCCACCGAGTGGGGCAGGTCGGTGTGGCTGTCGAAGAGTGATGACTTCTGTTCTTTCAGCGAGCCGGAGCTGATCTTCCACGCCGATGAGGTGGACTGGGAGAACTGCCGGAAACGCGTGCGCGAAATCGTGGACAATCCCGCCTATCTGACGCCCTTTCTCGTCGACGACGAAGACTACAAGGCTCAGATCTACAACATGGCCGTCCTGCCCTACGAAGGCCTCTACGTAGGATTCCCGACGGTGTTCAATCCGATCGGGGCGATCCCACCTCCGGCGACGAACTACACCCGTATCAATCAGATCGAGATGTCCGTTTCGCGTGATCTGCACCAGTGGGAGCGTGTGGCCGATCGAGACGTGTTCATCGGCGTCGAACCGTGGAGGGGAGACAACTACGGCACGAGCCAACTACTGCCGGCGGGGCATCCTGTCGTGCGAGACGATGGCGAGATCTGGTGTTACTACAACGCGCTGCGGCTGCCGGGAAGCCGCGAACAATATCGCGAGTTCAATCGCAACAAGGAACCGTTCAGACTCAACGTGCAGGACGAGGCCTTTGACGATGGGGGAGCCCTGTCGCTGGCCAAACTGCCGGCGGATCGGTTTGCGGCGCTTGCGGCAGATGAGGCCGGGCAGATTCTGTCGAAATCTTTCGACCTGAAGGGCGAAGATGTCTACATCAACGCCGATGCCACGTGGGGGAAGATCTTCGTAGAGATCGTCGATGCTCAGACGCGGCGTCCCCACGATGGTTTCTGGGTACCGGGTGAGACGCCCGAACCCTTCGTGGGCAACGAGACCAGAGCAAAGGTGCGGTGGAAACCTAAACACGATCTTGTGTTCGACAGACCCGTGCGCCTGCGCTTCTATCTGCACCAGGCACGACTGTTTTCCTTCTGGATCGAGTAAGAGAAATCACGACAACGCATAGAGGCTAAAAACCATGTCCAGTACGATCACTTCTGTCACCGTCACCGAATTCGAATTCACCGTCGACAACATCGGCCTGGAACAGGCCGCCGCCGGTGTGGGGAACATGGCCTACGTGAAGGGGGGGAAGTTTCCCGCGCGACGGTTTGCTGTCCGAATCTCTACGAGCGATGGTGCCACTGGAGAGTATGTGGCCCACTGGGTCGGTACCCCGGCCTCGTTCGCCCAGGTCTGCATGCTGTCGCCCTTGCTGGTTGGACGCGATGCGGATCAGCGCGAGAAGACCTACGACGATCTCAAGCGTGAACTGCGCGCCTACGACCACATGGGTCACGGCGTGCTGGACAATGCCCTGTGGGATCTGGCAGGAAAGAAGCAGGGCGTTTCGGTGGCCACCCTCCTGGGAGGGTTCAAGGACCGCCTGCCCACCTACGCCAGTACCTATCACGGACAGGAATCACCGGGCGGTCTCGATACGCCGGAGGCCTTTGCCGACTATGCACAGCAGTGCAAGGAACAGGGGTTCCACGGCTTCAAGATTCACGGTTGGAACAACGGCGACGTGGCCCGTGAGGTGCGCAATGTGCTGGGCGTGCGCGAGCGAGTCGGTGACGACTGGCGCCTGATGGTCGATCCCGCCTGCCAGCTGCGTACCTGGATGGATGCGCTTGCCGTGGGCGAGGCGTGCGACGAGGCAGGTTACTTCTGGTACGAGGATCCCTATCGCGACACCGGTGTGTCGGCCTACGGACACCAGCGTCTGCGGGAGAAGATCAAGACACCGCTGCTGGTGAGTGAACACGTGCGGGGGCTGGAGCAGAAAGCCTCCTTTCTGCTCGGCGGCGGTTGTGACATGATTCACGCCGACCCCGAATACGACATGGGCATCACGGGCGTGATGAAGATCGCCCACTTCTGCGAGGGCCTGGGGCTCGATTTGCAGCTCCACGCGTGTGGGCCAGCACATCGGGCATGCAATTCGGCCATTCGCAATACCCACATGTATGAGATGGCCCTCATGTGTCCGGGCATGCCCAATATCGTTCCGCCTGTGTACACGTGTGGCTACTCTGATCAGCCGGAGGATCTCGGCAGCGACGGCTGCGTCCCGGTGCCAGATGGCCCCGGACTCGGCGTCACGTACGACTGGGATTTCATCGAGGGCCACAAGACGCAGCACGTCGTCTTCGAATAGACATGCGCTTTTGTAGACCTGCGCCTTTGCGGATTCGTCCTGTCACAGTAAGACTGCAAGATTCGGTGGTCTAGCCGGCTGCTGCTTCTACTCGATAGACGTCGAAATCCACGTTCTGAATCCGGAACTCCCGGAAGCACACGAGTGCCAGAAGCTGTAAATACAGACACGTCGTCGTCGGGGAGAGACTCTGCATTCCAGCGCGTGAAGACCGATCTCGAGGCTCACAAAGATTGTCGCTGCCATCCCTACCCATACCAGGGATTTCACACCGAGCTCGATCTGCCGGTCTCGGTCCTCATGGGTCTGATAGGGATCCTTGCGCTGCCCATGCATGAGTCGAGCGATCAGGGCGCCGAAGAAGACGTGGATCACGCTGATACCGACGATGTTCAGATATCCGCCAAACCATGGGAATCCGAACTGATCGATGTACACGATGAACAGTACAAAAGCGACATAGACGAGGGCGGCCGCCCTAAAAGAGGTGGTGAGACATAGTCCATCAACCGGCGTCGGCGTAGTTCGGCCGTTCGCGTGGAACGGGGGTCTGTCGCCCTCTTCGCGTTGAACTAGGTGAATCCCTCGCTGGTGGCGAGGATGAGGGGCAGAAACTGAAAGAGGAAGTAGAACGCGAGAACGCTTCCCGTATCCCATCCGAGTAATTCCTCGCCTCGTGATAGGATGGCCATTGCGATCAGTCCGAGCCCCATCATCAGCGCGACGTGATTCAGGATTCTGTAGGTGCGCTGGACCTTCTCTATCGCCTCAACAGAAGCCGGATACAGCCGAGGATGGGTCGCCGGCGGATAGGGTCTCGACGATGAACTTCATCCTTCCAAGGACAATGCGGGGAAAGACGAAGGAGATGAGGATAATCTGGCTCAGGAAAACAATATAGAATGTCAGTTCCTGCATAGTGATCTCTCAACTTTCCCGACGATTCATTACATCGCCGAAGGCAATTCGAATCTCCGAATCCGTCACACCCGAGCCTCGGAGTTCTTCCACGGTTGCACTCAGTTTCGACACGACCAGCGTGCGCAGGTCTACGGCGCTGTTGGTCTTTGCATCCGGGTGGACGAACGTTCCTCGATAATCCTTGGTTTGTATCACCGCATCGCGCTCCAGCAGGCGACAGGCCTTGGCCACCGTCTTGTTATTCAGTTGAAGGTCATTCGCCAGTTGTCGAATCGACGGAAGGGCGTCTCCTGGACTGAGTTTGTCAGTCAGAACCGCCCCCTTGATCTGCTCGATCAGCTGGGCAAACTGCGGTACTGCATCGTCGATATCGATGATGATTTCTATCACGGTCTTCTCTCGCTTGTACCCCTTGTGCCATTAGTACCCGTTGTACCCTGCGCATGAATGGCACATCGCGCTATACCAAGAGCAACCCCCATGCCCTTTTCCGGTGAAAACATGACTTCAACGGTGTATCGCGCTGATCGCATCTTCGACGGAGAGCGCGTGCTCACAGAGCACGCGGTTCTCGTGGATGACAAGAGGATCGTCGACGTCGTCCCCCTCTCCGACGTAGCGTCAGACCTTCCCGTGGAGGAACACGCCGGCTGCACACTGCTTCCCGGTCTGATCGACACGCACATGCACTTCATGGGTTGGCAGGGGGCCGTCTTCCTCGCCTACGGCGTGACCACCATTCGAGACGCGGGCAATGATCTGTCTTGGATTCTGCAGTGCCGCGAGGAGTGGCGGCAGCGCGATTGGCCACGCATCATCAGTCTTGGACCGCTGCTCGATGGCACGCCGCCCAATCATGATCAGGTCGCTCGTGCCGTGTCCGACACCGATTCGGCCGTCGCCGCTGTGATAGAGACGGCCGCCGCCGGTGCGGACGGGATCAAACTCTACGCCAGCATCGCCGCCGAGTGGATCGAGCCGATGGTCGAGGCCAGCCACGCGGCAGGCCTCAAGGCCTCGATGCACTGTCTACCCCACGGCGTGCTCGTCGCCGCACGCGCCGGAATCGACGAGTTCTACCATCTCGATGGAATCCTCGCTGACGTCTGGCCCGATCGCCCACCTGGTTGGCTGAACGTGTGGGGTGATCCGGGTTTTGATCAGACCTGGGACCGCCAACAGGAGGTGGCCGATACGCTCGCCACCACCGAGATCGTCTCCACGCCGACGCTGGCCTACTGGGACAGTCAGTGGCGCATTCGAGTGGAGGGACCCTATCCGCAAGAGCGCCGCTACATGCCGGACGATCTGTTCGAATGGTCTTCTGCGACACCGGATGCAGAATTGGGAGCCATGTGGCGTCGTGCCTGGGAGGCGGCGCTTGCCTTTCAGGGTTTGCTGAATGAACGCGGTGTGCCCACGCTGGCGGGCAGTGATACACCGTGTGGTGGCATCCTGCCCGGACAGAGTCTCTGGCGGGAACTGCAACTTCTGGTCGCCACCGGGTTGAGTTCGAGACAGGCGCTGACCTGTGCGACCTCCGCCGCCGCCGACTTCCTCGACCGCCCCGAACTGGGGCGCCTGCGAGAAGGGGCACATGCAGACCTCGTCATCGTCGGCGGAGATCCGACCGAGGCGATCCCCGACCAGCCCGACGTGAGAGTCGTCGTACGCGACGGGGTGCGCTACAACCCAGACGAACTCCTGCGACCGGCGGACACCCTCGATTCAACATGGCGAGACGAGCCATGGGGGCGTCAGTTTGCTCAGCATGGAGAAAAGCGCCGAGCACAGGGTGACTGACGAAGGACACACGACGGAGAGGCCACATGCCAGGAAGCGACATGCCAGGAAATGACAAGACAGACGAGTACCAACCGATCGCATGCTCCTTCCACGATCGATTGGAGGCGGCAGCAGTGACCCGCACCGAGTGCGAACTCGTCTACCGAGGGTCCGACGGTGCACAGGCGACAGAGGTTCTGCGTATTGCCGATGTCTTCTCACGTGACGGTGCGGAGTACATCACCAACGACGCGGGAGAGCAGATCCGGCTGGACCGGATCATCTCCCTCGACGGAGTCGCCCTTCCCCCTGAATAGGTGGTCGATCTGTGACCGCACTGTTCGACTGCAGAAATGTGACCCACGACTGAGAGGTGAGTCCGTGGCCCTCCCTACGCCGTCCGATCCCAGGGGAAGGCGAAGCTCGGCTGACTGGTGTAACGCTGTGTACCGATCTTCAGCGTCGCGCCAGCGCCCGGGGCCAGTTCGACGGCGAAGGAGGTTCCATCCACCTCGATCAGCTCGCCATTCACAGACACACTGTCGAAACGATGCTCCCCGTAGGCGCCTCCCTGCACGATGACGCGTCGGCCGCTGACCTGATCAGTATTCACGAGCGTGACCGTCGTGGAGTCTGCTTCGAGATTTTCGACCAAGGCGCCTACACCGTCGGGCATACCGGGCCGATGCTGCTCGGGGTCGAAATAGCGCAGGCGGCAGTGCAGCGGACAGCCGTGCCTGGGCGCCATGCCTCCAAGCATGAGTTCGACGAGAGAACCGATCGTGGCCGGGTTCAGGGGATTCGGATTGTCTGACAGGCGGGTGTCCGGTGTGGTCGTGTCGTTGTGCACTTTCTCCATCTGCCCGCGCACACGTTCGAAGTCTCGCTGCAGAGCCGCGACGGGATAGTCGCCGTCATTGCCTTCGAGGAATCCGATCCAGCCACCGTCGGTGTTCAGACGCTTCAGGTCGTCGCGCTCCATGGACCAGTAATAGACGTCGAGGGCGCCGAGCGAATACGGTGCGGTTGAGTAGTTATACCAGCCCTCGTCGCCAAACATGTGTGGATACTGCTGTTCGCCGTCGATCGTCTTCGCATGGCTGTTGATCTTGTCGATCATCTGCCGCCACACATCGACGTACCGCTGATCGCCACTGAACAGCAGAGCATTGCCGAAACCCGCGATACCAAGGTGGTGGGTATTGCGACTGGAGAGGCCGCCAGTCTGTGGTACGGTGACAGTGAAGGCCCAACCATAACAGCCGCCATACCACTTGCCGTCGCACTCGCCGCCGATGGTGCCGTCCAGGCCGATGTTGGTGGGGATGATGCCGTCGTTTTCGATCGTCCGCTGCCGCCAGGCCTCTGTGTATTCCAGCACCCAGTCGCGGAAACTCTCTTCACCGGTGAGGGCGAAGGCATTCAGGCCGAGGGTTGTCGCCACCATGTTAGAAGGGTGGTCGCCTGCGACGTCTGTATAGTCCTCGAAATGGGCAAGCATCTCGGCGAAGTTCCGTTCACCGTGGAGGGCGTTGAATCTGCCTTCGACTTCCTCCATTGGATCACCGGCCCAATCCAGGCCCGTCGCCTTGCGCAGCATGGGGCCGCGACTGCCGTTGAGGAGGCTGCGAATGATCTTGTGTTCCTTGTCGTAATTGGGGGCTTGTGGATCGTCTCCCATATAGAACCCAGCGAAGCGCCGCACGCGTTTGTCGAAATTGCGTGCCGTGGGGTCCATCAAGCCGTGCAGATTGAAGGTCGTGAGTCCCTCGCCATTGTGAACCCAGTCGAACATGACGGGAAACTCGCGGTAGTACATCCCATCGCGAGCAAAGGGGACCTCCGTGGTCTTGGCCTCTGTGTATTGCTTCAAATGCCCTTCCCAGCCCAATTCACACATGGCGCGCAATTCGTCACCCCCGCCGAGCACATACAGGACAGGCCAGTTCACCAGGTTTTCGATGGCGTCATCGGGACCGTCGTTGCCACCCCAGCGCGGGATGCATTCGAGGTATCCACGTTCGTCGAAGTAACGCTCGAAGAATTCACCGCATGCACGTTCCTGCGCGCGGATCAACTCCCATTCCATCAGGGCCCAGGCAGGGGGGGCCATGGGTGTATCGATGCGGACATGACTCTGCTTCAGATAGCTCACGAGGATCCTTGCTCCGTTGTTACGGAAGGAATGGCTGGTCGGATGATTGGCACACCGGATTCTGCATCATTCACTTGCGATTCGTGCCAAATCGAGGTTGTGAGATAAAGGGGCCACCACAAGACGGTCAAGGTTCGTCCTGCTTGTTGCTGGTCATTCGACGTGCTAGCTTTCCCGTGCGAATCCCGGTGCCGTGTCGGGCGTCAAATCGACGAGCAACAACCACACCGCCGAAACGGCACCCACTTGCGCAGTCTGGCCATTCAACCCACTAGGAACCTGCTCTTGCGTCAGACCGCAGCCCACAGAATCGCGTTCGTTCCACGAAGTTTTCTGCGTACACATTGGGTTGCCCTCTTCGTTGGCTTTTGTCTCGGATTGCTGGTTACGGAAGCAGATGCGCAGGTCGGCGCATGGCGAGCGCTTACGAGCATGCGACCCGTCAACGCCTTGGCCGTTGTGGAAGGTGCCGTCTTCGGGGCCACACCAGGGGGCGTACTGCGCTACGATCCAGTGAGCGAAACGTACAGACGCTTCACCCGGGCCGATGGGCTGGATGCCAATGTCGTTCTGTCCGTGAGCGCAGATTCGTCGGGCAGCCTGTGGTTTGGAACCGATGGGGAAGGGCTCCGCCGGCTGCGCCTTGCCGACGAACGATTCGTGTCCACTCAAGGCGCACTGCAGGGCCTCAAGATCAACGCGATCGCAGTCAACGACGACAGACTCTTCGTGGGAACCGACGTTGGCGTCAGCGTCTATCTCGTGGCCAGCGGCCGGGTCAAGGAGACCTATCGCCAGCTCGGGAGTTTTCAGAAGGACACGGAGGTGCGAGCACTGGCCATTCACGAAGGTCAGCTGTTTGCGGCCACGAGCGATGGGATTGCACGCGCGCCGCTGCAGGCGATGAATCTACAGGATCCAGACAGTTGGGTGTCGACGCGCCTCATGGGGGACAGTTCGAGTCTCATCGTCCACAATGACACGCTTCTCAGTGGTGGAGCCTTCGCTGCATGGCGCTTCGACGACAGCCAGTCGCGCTGGCGCTCCTTCGCTGTCCTCGGCCAGGTAGAAGGCCTGGCCAGCTTCGGTAGTCCTGCGAGACTCGTGGCCAACGTCGACGGATCTCTGCAGGAGCGCATGTCAGATGAGACCTGGGAACCTCTCGAGTTCACCGGCGAGGTTCATTCGATTCTTGCTTCGGCTGACGAACTGTGGATTGGCACCGATACCGGATTGGCCGCCGTGGGACGACCTGCCCCGTACCCTCTGCGGGATGCGCCCAGCAACGCGTTCTTCGACGTCGAAACCGGCGGAGATGGTGAACTATGGGTCGCCAGCACAGCCAGTGACAGGGATGGTGTACCGGCCGGTGTCTTTCGCTTCGATGGCGACGGTTGGGAAGTCCACAACCGAACTCAGGGTCTGCCCTCCGATTTTGCCGTGGGGATCGCACAGGATCCTTCACAGAACCTGTGGGTCACCACGTGGGGCTGGGGGATTGCTGTCCTCGACGACAACGAGGTCTGGCAACGATTCGATCATCGTAACTCTGCGCTTCGTGGAATCACGCAGCCGAGTGTTCCGGAGTTCGTAGTGGTCAGTGATATCCAGCCGGACGCGCAGGGGGCCATGTGGATGACGAATGTCCAGGCCGGTCTTGTGGTGATGGCGGGTTTTCCTGACGTCAGGAGTTTCCTGCACGATCTGGATGCGCTCGGGCTTCCGGCGGCTGCGCACCTGAGTCGGGTTGCCATCGGACCGGACGCCCGCAAGTGGGTGGCGACGGCAACGGAAGGCTTTGTGTACTTCGACGACGGCGGTGACCCCTTCACAGCGGGCGTTGCCTCCGCGGTGGTCAGCCCCGCGACTGAGCCCCGGCTGCGCAGTGCCAACATTACTGCCATCGCTGTTTCTGCTGCCAATGTCGTCTGGGTGGGGACTGACAACGGACTCTACCGACTCACATGGGCCTACAATTCCAATACCGGGCGGCTCACATTTCCAACCTGGCGTGAGTATCGACTGGAGAATGGGCTCAACTCCAATTTCATTACATCCATTGCCTTTGATGATCAGGGAAATGTCTGGGTTGGGACTCGGGCGGGGCTCTCCTGGCTCAGGACGACGGGGACGCTTGTCACCACCTTCACAACGGACAACAGTGGCCTGATCCACGACCGCGTCCAATCGGTCACCTATGAAGTGGCGAATGGTTCGCTATGGATCGGCACTTTCGGCGGCCTCGGGCAGTTGCAGGTGGGGCTCAATCTCGCTGGCACCGATGAGCAAGCTGGCCCTGTCCTGTACCCAAATCCCTTCGTCATCGACGATGTTGAGAATTCGCGACTGACGCTGGCTGGTCTGCCACTCGACTCAGAGGTGACGCTGTACACACTGACTGGACAGTTGGTTCGTTTTCTGGAGCCCGAGCAGGGAGCGACGGTGATCGCCTGGGACGGCACCGATCAAGACGGAAAGACCGTCGGACCGGGCATCTATTTCTACCGGGCTACGACGCGTGACGGGCGCTCGCTTCGAGGCAAGTTTGCGATTGTTCGTGCGCGCTGACAGACTTCGCACTCTCGCGACGACGGCGTTCGTGCTGTGGGCAGCCGCGGCGGATTCGATCCCGCCATCCGCCCAGATGCCGGTCCAGGTGCCGGCCGACCGGGTTCCGGGGATCCAGGCTCCGGCAGTCAAGGTTATTGGGGAGGGGCCGGGGTTCGTCCGCCTCGCACGCACGACGGATCGTCTCGACGCGACCGGTCATCGTGCCCTCGTAGGAATTCCCCTCAGCGGCCTACCGAGCCTGCAGATCGCAGACGCACCCGCTTCACAGCAGGCCGCAGCGCGACTTGGGCGGGTCGGCTTTTTTCGAGACCAGCGTGTAGTGGAAGTCCTGTTCACACCACGTGCCGAGGCGAATTCGGCTCCCGTCGTTGTGGACCTCTCCTTCGACGCGACGACGAAACGGGTTCCCATCCCGCGCGCTTCCTTCTACGAAGACCTGACGTATCGAGGTGCCATCCTCAACCACGATCAGTCACGGACCTGGAGACACGGACCTCAGGCTGCTAAGCGTGCCAGTTCATCCCAGGATTCCGGACTCGTAGGGCCCGCTTTCAAGGTGACCATACAGAAGGAGGGGATCTACCGTCTCACAGGTGAGGAACTGATGGCGGCGGGAGCGCCAGCCAGCATCCGCGTGTCCTCGATTGCCCTCTACAACGGAGGCGGTCAGCGGTTGTCCGAAGTGGGCGAGCCGGCGGTGCAGTTGCGGCCTGTGAGTTTCCATCTCGAAGATGGCGGCGACGGCCTGTTGGACGCCGATGACCATCTTCTGTTTTACGGGCAGTCCACCGATCGCTGGATTGCCGATCCTGATGGGGAGCGACGTTTCCTCACGAACCCCTTCACCGGATCGAATGTGTATTGGGTTTCCATCGGTGCAGGGGTGCCGACCGATTCAGAGACGATCGACGGGTCCCTGGTTGGCGACCCCGCAATACACATGACCTACACGGCACGCGAACACTACGAACTGCAGCGGGCACCACTGAACATCGCGCCAGGGAGTATTCCTTCGGGGAAGGAGTGGTACTGGGAACTGCTGCAGCCTGGTGTGCCGCAGACGCTCGATGTCTCCCTCTCGGACGCTGCGTCGATCGTCGTGACCTTGCGAGTCGGAGTCACCACACATGCCCTTGGCGACGCGAGGGTACAGCTGTTGTGGGATACGAGGGTTGTGGCCACAAGTTCGCTGCCGCGTGATGAACTGACCGTCCTGCAGGACACGATCGAAGTCGAGGGCGGGGCAGGGCAGCTGGAGGTACGCGCTCTGGGGGACAGCACGGCTTTCCTCGACTGGTACGAAGTCGAGTACGAACGCCATCTGTCTACCGTCGATGGAATGCTGATCTTCGATGGCGCGTCGGCAGATCGGGCCGCCTATGCGTTGACCGGATTCGATACGGCACCGAGACTCTTCGACGTCTCCGACGAGGGGCTCACACAGATCACAGGGGCGTCGTTCGACGAGACTGCTGGGCAGCTCTCCTTCCAGGCGGCGGCGACTGACGGGATGCGGCGCTATGCCGCTGTGATCGACTCCTCATTGATGACCGTTTCCAACGTGCAAGCTCGGTCCCTGGGTGAACTGAGGGGGTCCGGTGGTGCCGACTACGTTGTGATCACCCACGCAGACTTCAGCAGCGCTGCACAGGATCTCGCCGATTGGCGAGCCACCGACGACCGCCATGCACCGGCTCCCTCGGTGGCGTTGATCGATGTCGCCCAGATCTACGACGACTTCAGCGGTGGTCTGTTCGACCCCACCGCGATTCGCGATTTCCTCCGCCACGCCCACCAACACTGGAGTCCCGCTCCAAGTTTCGTGGTCCTGTTTGGCGATGGCACCTACGACTATCGAAATCACTCCGGCACAAGTCCCGGCAACTGGATCCCGCCCTACGAAGATGGTGTGAGCACGTACGATGAGTGGTACACCTACGTCTCGGGTGATGACACCCTTCCTGACATGGCCATCGGCCGTCTCTCGGTGCAGACCGCCGACGAGGCTCAGACCGTCGTGGACAAGTTGATCGACTACGATCGAACGCCAGAGCTTGGCCCCTGGCAGGGGCGGATCCTGCTGGTGGCGGACGATACGTTCAACGCCGATGAGCCCCACCTGATCGAAACGATGTTTACCCACGACAGTGAAGACCTGGCGGCTCAATTCATGCCCCCGGGACTGGATCTTGAAAAACTCTACCTGGTGGAATTCCCTTTCACGGGTCGCTTCAAGCCGACGGCTCGCGACGCCTTCGTCCGGGCCTTCAACGACGGCGCTGTACTTCTTACGTGGGTCGGTCACGGCAACTCACGTGTTTTCGCGCACGAACACATCTTCGTATTGCCCACCGATCTGCAGGCGATCGACAATAGCAGGCGATTGCCCTTCGTCTTCGCCGCAGCCAGCCAGATGGGTGTGTTCGATGACCCAGATCTGGACTCCATGCCGGAAGCTCTCGTCAAGTGGCCCCGAGGCGGGGCGATCGGCATGATCGCGGCGTCGCGCATCGGTTTCCACAACAGCAACATGGCCCTTGCCCGCAACTTTCACGCGAGCATGTTCACCAGCGGTCGGCGTTTCGTACCTGTGGGCCTGGCCCTGCTGGAGGCGAAACTTGCGACGGATGTCTTCCGCGAGAACGAGAGACGATACACCCTATTCGGAGACCCGCTGACGCGACTTTCAATGCCCGCCCTGGCCATCCGATTGGTCACGGCCGACACACTGCAGGCCCTTGGCGTGGAGCGATTCGAAGGTGAGGTGGTTGGCGACGATGGTGTCCTTCTGCGCGGATTCAACGGTGAAGCTCGAGTGCAGGTCTTCGATTCGGTCGTGAACCGGCGCGAGCTTCGATCCGGGGAGCCCCTCGTCTACGATCAACCTGTGGCAACCCTATTCCGGGGGGTGGTTCCCGTCGTCGGAGGACGCTTCTCCGGAAGTTTTGCCGTGCCGAAGGACATCACCTATCGGGGGGGCCGAGGCCGTATCAGCGTCTACGCGTCGGCGGCGCAGGTCGCTGCCTTCGGTTCGGTCGACGGGTTGGTCATGTCAGGCACAGCGCCGGATGCACAGCCCGAGACCGATGGGCCGGATATCTCGATGGGTATCGCCGGCCAGTCCTTCAACTCCGGTGACTTTGTGCCTTCGAAGATTCGCCTTCACGTCACGATCGAGGACGTGAGTGGGATCAATATCGCTGGAGACGTGGGCCATGAGATCGTGCTCATCGTTGACGGTGATCGTCAGGACGTGACCTCCAAGTTCCAATCTGGTGAGGACTACCGCGTGGGAGGTTTCGCCGTGGATCTACCATCGCTGGAGGAGGGGCGGCACGATATCTCCATCGAAGCATGGGATACGCACAACAACTGGTCAGAGAAACGCGTGACGGTCCAGGTCTCTGCGGCGCAGGTGATCGAGGATGCCCTCTTTCATCCCAATCCTACTTCCGGGGCAGGACACTTTTCCTTCGCTCTGTCGGGTCCGGCGAACGTGAGAATCCGCGTCCACTCGGTGAGTGGCAGATTGGTCGACGAGGTCTCAGCGGCAGGGAATCGCGGGCACAATCAGATTCTTTGGGAGCCACCGGTTCGGCTCGCTGGCGGCAGCTACCTCTACCGCATCACCGCCATGGGGGATGCAGGAATGGCCACAGCGGACGGCGTCATACAGGTCAAACGGTGATGTCGTTCTGAGATGACTCTCGTTCTGTTTGGCACGTTGTGTCCCACCCGCCGAAAGAATTACTCTTCACGCTCTTGAGTGACGCAATCTTTCTGGCCCCTTGTGGGTGGGTGGAGGAGAGTTCGGATGGAAACACTCAGCAGCCGGATGCAGTATGCCGAACGGATGCTGCGTCGTCTGTGTACGGAGGTCGGGCCTCATCCTTCTGGCACGCCCGAATACGAACAGGTGGTCCGCATCATCCACGAGGATCTGTCTGCTTCGATTCCCGACGTGCAACTCGACCGATATCTCGACTACTGGGCGGCGCTGTCACCCGAACTCAATCACCAGGGAAATCGACTGGCCGTCGGCGTTGCCGAGAATTGTTCGGGGACATCGGCAGCGGGCTTCGATGGCCGCATTCGTCACACACCCGATGGTGTCACAACCTTCGCGATCGAGAATGTCGAAACGGGTTCCACGGACGCAGTGATTCACGTAAGCACAGATGTAGGCGTGCGACCGGTCTATCTATTTGGCGACGCCGTTCTCGGGCCGCCCAGATTCATCGTTGGCATTCGAGATGTCCCCTTTCTGGAATTACTCGCCGAGACCGAAGCCGTCGTCCAAGCACGTCTTCGCGTGGTCCACTCGACCGATTGCCCGACGCACAACATTGTGGCTCGGATTCCAGGACAGACAACCGACGAAGTCATCGTCATCGCCCACGCGGATTCCATCATTCGCACCGAAGGTGCCAACGACAACATGGCTTCGGCCATCATTGCCATGATGCTCGCCCACGTCTGCGCCGAGGCGAAACCGCGCAGCACGCTGACCTTTCTGATCACGGGGAGCGAGGAATACGGGCTGATCGGGGCGAAGCACTACGTGCGACGCCGAATGGAGGAGGGGACACACCGCGACATTCGTTGTGTCATCAATTTCGATTCTCTGACGTATGGGCCGAATTTGTGGACATCGACGCACGATCCCGATCTCATGGGGACGGTGCGTTCGGTGCACGGGGAACTTGGCCTCGGAACCGATCCGATCTACGATGAGACGCCATGTTGGATGAACGACGCGGCGCCTTTCGAAGACCTCCATTCGCAGATTACGGGGGTCAACTTCAACAGCCGGGGGTACGAAACCCTGGCAGCGAATCACACGCCCGCAGACGATGCGGCGAACGTGCCGATGGATTGTATCGAGAGTGCCTTTGTGACGATGAGGTCGTTCCTTGGCCAGATCGCGGGGGTATCACCTCCATGAAACGACGATCCATTCTCAAAGGGTTGGCCCTCGCACCACTTACGAACCTTTCGGGCGTCTTCGGACCCCAGCCTTCACACGGAGACACGACCATGGCAACCGGTGCTCAGCCCAACGCCGATGCGACACGGACAAGCCGCTCACACATTGCCGGCATGCCTCTGGCTGAAATGCGGGAACAGTATCGCTACGATCTGTTCGACGACTACGTGCCTTTCTGGCGCAAGAGCGGATTTGACTTCGATCTCGGCGGCTTCATGTGTGCCGTCGCCGACGACGGAACCCAGCTGAACACCGAAAAGAGCATGTGGTATCAGGGAAGAGGGTTGTGGACCCACTCCTATCTCTACAATCACTTCGGTGGTGACGAACACCTCGAGATGGCGCGGTTGACGAAGGAGTTCGTCATCAAACACGGCCGCGATGCGGAGGGCAACTGGGTCAGCAGCATGGATCGCGAAGGCCGGCACACGGGCGCCGCCGACCGCATGGGTTATGCGGCGCTATTCCTAGCGGAGGGTCTCCAGGAGTATTCCAAGGCGGCAGGCGACGAAGAAGCGATGGATCTTGCAATCGACGTTTTCTGGCAGGGGACAGAGACCTACAACGATCCCGCCAGAGATATCGAACAGGGATACATACCGATCAGCTATCCCGGTATGCGAGTGGGAGGTTTTGAAATGGTGACCATCGTGTTGCTGAACTCACTCCTGCAGAAGAGATCTGACGCCAAGTTAGAGGCCCGTATGTCGAATGCGCTGGAGAACGTGACCGAACAATTCTGGAATCCAGAGTACGGTCTGAACAACGAGGCGCTCGACTACGAGTTCAATCGACCCGATGACGAGAATGAAGACTTCATGTATCTCGGCCATGCGATCGAGACGTTCTGGATGATTCTGCACGAAGCGCTACGTCGGAAGGACAAGGCCCTGTTCGATCTGGCAGCAGAGCGACTCAAGCGACACATGGAAGTCGCCTGGGATGATGTGTATGGTGGATTCTTCCGTGCCATGGAAGTGAACGGTTCCTACACCTTTGACAAGGTGCTGTGGCTCCAGGAGGAAGTGCTGATCGGTATGATGATTCTCATGGAGCACACCGATCTCGAGTGGCCCGCATGGTGGTTCGATCGCACGTTCCACTATGTGCAAGACAAGTTTCCTCTGCGACGCCACGGCTATCCCATGTGGATCATGGGTGGTGATCGAAAGGTGACCTACCAGCCGAAGACCGCACGCAAGGGCAACTTTCACCACCCCCGCCATCTGATGCTCAATCTGTTGGCACTGGATCGAATGATCGAGCGAAATGGTGCCGTGAACGACACGTGGCAATGACGTGATTTCCGAGAGGTAGGCGGATGCAGAGATGGTCGCAGAAAGGGCTGCTGGTCTTGTTAGTAGCCGGTCTCAGCGCCTGTGCCGCGCTGCGCAATCTCGAGTCCATGGACGAGGGCCCAGGTGTCGATGAACCGGCGCCCCCCACGCCCGCAGATTTCGACACAGGTCAGTTTGGCGCTGTTATCCTTGAGGACGCCACCGACAAGCGAGCGATTCAAGGATTCGTGTATCTGTCGATCACCTGGGGGCGGCGTCTTCGCCCCGGGCACCTACGCGCCATTTCCGGACTGGCTCAGGCGGTGACAGCCCAGACCGGTCTGCAGGCCAAGGTGACGGGACCCACCTTCCTCAATTCTCCAGAACTGCTACGCCGACCCTTCGTGTACATCACCGCCGTGGAGAGCTTCGATCTTTCCCGGTTGGAACTGGAGAATCTGGGTCGATATATCCGCAGTGGTGGTTTCGTCGTCGTCGACAATGGTCGGCCGGACCTCAGCTTTGGACCCGCCGAGGCGGCGCTTCGACAGATGCTGATCAAGGCGGTGGGTGATAGAGCACGATTCGAGCGGATCCCCGACAGCCATCCCATCTATCACAGCTTCTACGATTTGCAGGGACCACCCTTTGGCGGGGACTACCGGCCGGGTCAGAATGTCGACACGCCCCGTGCTCCACCGGTTGACCATCTGGAGGGGATTTTCCTCGACGGACGTCTGGTCGCCGTCTACTCAGACATGGGGTATGGTGAATTCTGGCAACAGTCGTTCGAAAACGAGCCTCAATTGAGGATGGGGATCAACCTGGTTGTCCACGCCCTCACGAGGGAGGAGTCTCTCGCCATGAAACTGACTCCGCAACCATGAAAGTGAGCTTGTAACCATGATGGGTCTGCAACCATGAAACCACGAGAATTCCTAAGGAAGTCGCTGGCCGCCTCCATGGCCCTCGGTCCTCTTGCGACATTCGCATCCCCGCGCCTGGATAGCTCGCATCTGGTGGCGGGGCCAGAAGATCGGGCCCGATACATGGCCAGAATGCTCGACACCCTCTGCACCCAGATTGGCCCCCGCTACGCGGGAAGTGAAGCGTATGATCGTTCGGCCGAGTTGATTGCCCAGGAACTGGCCCTCGCCGTGCCGAAGACGGAACTGGACGAGTTCAGCCTGCGCGCATGGCGTCTTCTGGAGGAGCCGATCTTCTACTGCGGAGGGCGAAGCCTGGAGTGTTATCCAGCTTTTGGCAGCGCCTGGCCTGACCAGAATGGGGCTCGCGGTGTTCTTACACGCCAGGCCGGGGCCTTCGAGATCGTCGATCCCACCTCAAAACAGGTGACGGCACGCGTGAACATCAGCACCTATGGTCGGGCCGTGACCGGCGTCATCGACCCGGCCAGTGAAAACGCCCACATCCCGACGATCTGCATCGGCAAGCAGGATGTTGCCTTCCTCAAGGACGCTGTGGCCAACCGATCGACTGCGAGAGTGCATTTCAAAGCCGAATTCATCGACGACGCTCGAACGAGCAACATCGTTGGCACCTTGCCCGGCGAGACCGACGAAGAGATCCTGATTTTCGCTCACGCTGACACGCAGTACAACACGCCAGGCGCCAACGACAACACGGCCTCCCTCATCATCGTGCTCATGCTGGCCCACGCGTTTTCGGGCACGCGGCCGAAGCGGACGATGACGTTCATGGGAACAGGGTCTGAGGGATACATGCTTTTGGGCGCGAAGCACTACGTCGAGCGCCGAAGGGCAGAGGGTTCTCTACACAACATCAAGTTCTGCATCAACTTCGACTCGCTGACCTATGGCCCCAATCTGTACGTCCACACACTGGACGAAGAGTTGCGGCAGATCATGGGCTCCATCCACCACGATCTGCGCCTCCACAATGAGTTCGATCCCGCCTATCCCATTGCCTTCGAGTATCCGGGGGCGGTGCGCAGCGAGGCCCATCCGTATGCCGAGGCCGGCATACGAACGATCGATCTCAACAGCCGGGGATATGACGAAGAGCAACTACCCCTGTGGCATCGCCCCGAGGATACGGCGGACAGGGTGCCCCCCGATTGTGTGGAGAACAGCTTTCTGGTCTTCAACGAATATCTGCGCCGGATCCAGGCTTTATAGAACGCGGGGAGGCGATTGCGGCGGGACTCAGTCCGCCTCAGATGACGAAGATCATGTTGTCGGTCATGCCGTTGAACCAGTCGATGAGGGTCCACACACCGGCGGACACGAACTGCCCCAGGACCATGCCGAGAAAGAAGGGGCGTGTGGCACGATACATTCTTGGACCGCCGTATCGCAGAACGATGATTTTGACCAGCCACGCCAGGAAGATGCTGAACCACGTCCAGTCCATCACCCTCGATCCGGCGACGGTCAGCCCTAACGGATGCAAGGGCCACCAGAGGAACTTGTAGCGCAGGAATGTCAGTAGTCCCATCAGAGAGGCACCGAAACCCATGTTCATCCACATGGGCCACGTGACGTCGATGGGTCGACTGACGACGGTGGAGACCATGTTGAAAGGGAGCAGGTTGGCACCGAGGCAGAACCAGGAGTGGATGTTCACCCCACCCACATCATAGGCGAGCCTCAGCATCAGACCGAAGGACACGACCACCGACACGATCAGCGATGCCACGATGCAGCCGAAGATCCAACGCTTGCGCCCGCGGAAGCAGGGCTCATCAAGGAGCTTCAGCGCATTGGCGACAGAGGCCATCAGGAAGGTCCGGATGTCTGACGCCCATCCATAGGTAAAGCCAAGAGCCGTCACGGCCTTTGCACCCAACGCCGGTGTGCCTACGGCATACAGCATGAAGTTGGGCGCGATCAGGGGCGCCCTGCAGGCCGCCAGCCCTCCCTCTACGACAAGACGGGAGATGGCGATGAAGATGACGAAGGCGATGAATAGAAACAGGATCCCCGCCCACACAGGCAGGCCTGCTGCATCGAGCCACCAGAGCATGATGACAGCCGACGCGATCAGGCCGAAGACGGCGCTCCGGTAGGAGAGAATCTCATCCGTGTCGTCCACCTCAGGGTCACCCTTGAAGGCCTTCCTGAATACATCCTTGAGGTGTCCCCGTGCCGTCCAACCGCCATAGACCACCAGTGTCACCATCGCGCCGATGGCCGTGGAGGAGAAGATGCCAGAAGCGCCGCCGTAGTCGTTGACGCGAAGACGCAGATACAGCCCCACCGTGTTGAACACGCCGTCCATGATCTTGGCGATGACGTCGAAGAACCACAGACCAAAGGCCACATCCTGGTTGATCAAATAGGCGAAGCCGAGAACCGGGAAGCTGATCATGAAACGCAGGTTGATCGTGTCCCGGAGCATGCCGATGGTCGTTCCCGGATACAGAATGTTGGCCTGGGGGATAAAGTCGTAGTAGGCGTTGAGACCGATCGACGAAGTCACACAGGTGGCGACGAAGAAGCCGATCCACATGGCCGGGCTCTTGAAGAATCCCGACAGCAGCGAGGGACGCTCTTCCTCATCGCCGATCATATCGAGGGGGACCCTGATGATGGGGTAGATCAGCCGCTCATTGTGGGTCCACTGTTTCCGCAGGATGACCATGATCGCCACCATGGCGAAGTAGAAGGCCAGGAAGAACACGCTCCAGTAGGCAAAGGGCTTCAGCCAGGCGCCCCACGGCAGGGGCATGTGTTCGGGTAGTCCTTCGAAGAAGTACTTGCTCGCCAGGGGGTCCTCTACCACCATCCAGCCCGACACGTGCGGAGCGATGAGCGTCGCCCAGGCATTCTCTGGCGTCGTGAAATACGAAAATGTCGCCATCAAGGGGATCTGATAGTGGGTCAGTCCCATGCCGGTCACCGCACACGACGTCATCATCATCACGTAGATGAGGATCAGCTCCCCACGAGCGAAGGCCGCCCTCGGCCCGATCAGTTTGAGGATGACGTTGATCACAGCGACGAGGAAGAAGAACACAAACACGGCGCCGCCGTTGCTGAAGTCGTCGGACATGCGCGAGCTTCGGAGATAGATCTCCCCGTATTGTGTGCCCCCGGCCACGACAGCCGAGCACATCAAGCCCACGACGAAGGCCTTCACCGTCACCCCCTGGGGCGAGCTTGCAGTCACTTCCTCCTGCTTTGATTCGCGCATCGTTTCCTCACGCCAGCGGCGCATTACGCCTGGGGCAGTCAGGTTATGCTCAGATCGTCGAGCCGAACCGCAGCTTCAAAGCCGCTGATAGTAGGGTCACCAGGGCGACCGATCACATCCCGTTTATTTAGGCCAGCGCCCTGCGTCGTCGAAGCGTCGGGTGGATGCAAACGATTTCCTGCCGCCAAAAGAAGGTGTTTTGGGGGTTGGAAAAAAGGGTTTGCAATGCTCCTCGAGCAACTTATATTGGCTTCCGAAATTGGCTCATTCGTCGGTTTACCCGGCAGAGCATTTTTGGTATCCGACGCGTGGGATCCATTCCTCGAACTAGGCAGAGCGAGCGAACGCTCATCGCGGGGTTTTCGACCGGTCTGCCGAAGCAAACCCATGCGGAGTTTTAGTCATGAAGGTTGGAAGACAGTTGAGAATTTCGGCAGCCATGCTGCTGTTTACTGTCGGGACGGTGTTCGCTCAGGGCGCTATCGGCGGAGAGGACAACCAGATCACCGAGAGTCGTTTGCCCACGGTGGTGACGGTGGATGTCGCGGATGTGAACAGTTCGAGTTTTCCAGTCAGCATCCCATTCAGTATGACCGGTTCAGCAGCCACGGTGTATCTGGCCGTGTACACAAACCTTTCTGACTCGGAGTTGCCGGGGCTCACCACGGGTGGCGAGATCAACTGGCACACCTATCAGGAAGTGAACTATGCCCTCCACGTGTCGGCTGGTTCCCGTTTTGAAGCGGGTTCGCACTCGCTCAGCTGGGATGGCACCGATATAGACGGCAACGCCGTCGATCCGTCGGGTAGCTATCGCTACTACGTCATCGCACTCGACGATCAGGCACCGATTAACATGGTCGCCTACACCAACGCGCGGCATACGGCCGAGTCGGCCCTGGCCCGTGATGGCAATGGCGATCTGTTCACCCTCACCGGTGGCGGAGCATCACGCCTGACGGCCGATGGCCCTCGGCACATGATCATTAGTAAGGTCGGAACGAACTGGCTGGAGACGCCGGGTGCTTATCATTCGATCGACGTCGAAGACGAGCTGATGACGGTCGCCCACACCGATGACATCGTGCCTGCCCAGTGGCAGGGCGGCGGCAATGGCAAGCAGTATGGTACCTTGCCTGGTGACTTCTACGGTGACAGCTGGGATGGCACGGTCTATGGCGCGGTCAAGTTCAACGTAGATCCAGCCAACGGCCAGGTCACTCTTGACCGCAACTGGGGCACCGAAGGTGACGGACGCATGAAGTTTGCTCCCTTCAGCGATGGCAACTACAAGCTCGGTTCCACCGGTATCGACTCGTGGGACGGACGCCTCTACTACCCGACCTATGATCGTGGCGGTGACCTTCCGGCACACTCGCAGGTTGGTATCCAGGACGCAGCCACCGGTGAAGTGATCGACGTGCTCGATATCTCCGAGTGGAATGTGATCGACGTCGGTGCAGGCAACCAGGCCTTCAGCCCGCACGATATCTGGGTTGATGCCACGGGCGTCTACGTCGTCGGTTATGCAGCACCGCTGCACGTCAAGGTCACTCTCGAGGGTGAACTGATGTGGACGAACAACAACGGTGACGGTTTTGCTGACAGTCGCAATCCTGACACCGGTGAATATGACTTCGGTTCCTTCGCTTTGACCCCGTGGAATACCTCGGGTTCGGGTAGCAAGGACGGTCACGGATTCGCCTTCATTCCGCTGCTGGGCGCCACATCGGCCACGGTCGACATTCTCGGTCCGGACGGCACGGGTATTCTGCACATGCTGGCGAGCCATGCACCGGCTCACTGGCCGCAGTGGGTTGAGTCGATCGAAGAAGACGGTCCTTACGACGGCCTCTACTGGGATATCGGATCGCGTCGCGGTGGTGGTACCGACCCGATGGATGTTCCTGACTACACCGGCTTCCCGGCGCGTCAGGCGATTCACTTCCCGTACGACTCCAAGTCTGCTCTTATCAATCCGGGCGGCGCCGCCACGGCCGTGGAAGCTCTCGATCTCGCGACGCTTCCATCCAGTCACTCTCTCGACGACGCCAGCCCCAACCCGTTCAACCCAGAGGCAACGATCCGTTTCAGCCTGCCTCAGGACGAACAGGTGGTCCTTCAGGTATTCAACCTGCAGGGTCAACTCGTGAAGACGCTGCACCAGGGTTACGTGGCAGCGGGCACCTACCAGAGTGTTTGGGACGGTACCGACGAGACGGGAGCGAGCATGGCTAGTGGTGTCTATCTCTACAATCTGCAGGCAGGACGCTTCTCGCAGACCAAGAAGATGACGCTGCTCAAGTAGCCGTGGAGTTCACGTAGAGCTTTAGAAAGTCGTATCGATCCATGGGAACAAGGTGGACGGTCATCTTGAATGACCGTTCACCTTGTCCGTTCTACCGAATCCTCCTTCGGATTTCATGTTCAGCATCGGATTCGCTCACGAGCACGGTCCATTCAACCGAAGGTGCTTCGGTGAGGAAGGGAAGATGACATCTGTGGGTAGAAGAGATTCGTCGCTCGTCCTGGCTCTGATGGTCGCCATTTCCATCTGTGGCCAGGCCTTGGGTGACACACTTCGCATCGGCCACTGGGAACAGACCACCTACTACCGACACACCTTCGAGGCCGAAGAGGGGGTAGAAGCGGCTCTGCGCGTGACGGCCGTCGGTGACTACACGCTCTATATCAACGGCGCGCAAGCCGCCACCGACGCCAACTGGCAAACGGCAGAAGAAACTCTGGTCTCGCTCGAGTCGGGGAACAACGACATCGCCATCGCCGTCACGAGTTTTCAGGCCGAGCAGGGCAATGGCCTTCTCGTCAGCCTCGAGGGCGGGGCGCTGGTCGTCCGAAGCACCTTCACGGACGAGACGTCGCTGTGGTACTGGACCGGCGATGAACAGGTCGGGACCGACTGGACGACAGCCAATGTCAGCAGCAGCTGGGATCGCGTGCGGGCCGGCACGATCGATCGATCGCAGGTGAGTGGTGGCATTTTCCACCCTGAGACGGAAGCGGTGGCAGGTTATCCGAACGCCGTCAACCTGGGCAGTTCCACCGACGGGCGGATCGTTCTCGCCGACCAGCGGGGGCAGAATATCGCCTTGGGGTTGAATGCCAGCGAAGTGGGGATCACGGACGGCCGCATCGGTACACCCGTCTGGTCGCTGCCGCAAGGGCTCGGCGCGTTGAATCGTGTCGTCGATCTCACCCTGCCTGACCTGACCCGCATCAATCGGGTTCGGGTGATCACCAAACCGCCTGACGGCAACGAGACCTACGAGGGCAACTCCCTCCAAGGTTATTCGGTCCAGATCAGCGAGGATCAATCGCGCTGGATCGAGATGGGCGGACTCAACGACATTGAGGACTTCGTGTTCACCGAGGTCCAGTTCAATGCGGTTCTGGCACGTCACGTGCGCGTTCAGGTCACCCAGGCTGAAGTGGGCAGCGATCCAGCTAAAGTGACAGAGGTCCAGATCTACGGCGTCGACTTCGTGCCAGACGGTGCTTTCGTCTCACAGCCGCTCGACTTCGGCGATGCAGATGCCGTGAAGAATTTTGGTCGCGTCCGCTGGTGGGCAGACACGCCCCCCTCAACATCCGTGGCTCTACAGTTCAGTACTGGAGACAGTCCGGATACGACCGATGGCAGCTGGAGTTCCTGGAGCGAGCCCTTCGAAGAGTCCGACATCCTCATGCCCTCTCCAGAGCCCCGGCGCTATCTACGATATCGGGTGAATCTTCACACGGAAGATCTTGAGTTTACGGCAGCTCTCGACAGTCTCGAGATCGACTTTGAACTCGCCGGGATCGCCGCACGGGATGCGAGTGGATCTGTCGAACCCAACGAGGCTGCCATGGGCGTCGAGACCCCCTTCGTCTACCGCCTCCAGCTGCAGTTGGGTGAAGGTGACCTCGTAGAGACGGTACGCGTTCGCTTGCCGAGCCAACCGTCACAAGTTGACGGGATCATCCTGCTCGGAGAGCAGATTCTCGTACCCGAATACCCCACGAGTGACGAGGGAATCACTGCCGGTGGGCGAACGTTGCACGTGACACCGGGTGGTGTGCGTGATCTCGATATCCGCTTCGACCCGCCTCTGAGTTCGGCAGATGCCGAAGATCTCGATCTCGAGATCACGCTCGAGTCTGCCCTCTACACGGATACGCACGAGTTTCGGGCCTTCCTCTTCAGTCCCGGTTCCGAGGATCCACAGAATGTCCGTGAGCGTGTCGTGGACGACGCGTCTTGGAAGGTCGTTGTCAGCGATGTAGACACGCGTGATCTGTTTGGCGTCAAAGCTTTTCCAAGGGTGTTCACGCCAAACGGAGACGGCATCAACGATTTCACCGTGTTCGAGTTCACGCTGACCAAGGTGACTGAACCACGGGTGGTGGATGTCGAGGTCTTTGACGTCGGCGGACGGCGAGTTCGACGGCTCGACACGCCAAGACTCATCGGTGGCCGCTATCCGAATCTGCGTGTCGGCGGAGACGTGGCACAATTGTCCCCAGGCTTCTGGGACGGCAAGGACGACGGCGGCGAACTGGTCGCCCCTGGGATCTACCTGTTTTCAGTGACCGCGAACTTGGACACCGGTGACGAGACCGTCACAGGGGTCGTTTACGTAGCCTACTGAGTGCGGATCGTCACACCACGGCTCGGGGCGCTCGTCCCCTGGCGTGGGTGAGTGGAAGGTACAGAGGGCAGACAGGGTCGTGAGAACCGAGATTCGCAAAGGGTTTTCCCTGGCGGCAAGTGCCGTCTTCCTCCTGTTGTTCTGTCGCGCAGAGGCGCAGATGATCTCTCGCGACACGTATCCTCTTTGGGAAAAAGAGGGCTACGAGAACATCAGCCGATTGGGCTATCGCGACTTTGATAAACGAGACGTGGAGCGGCGTGTATACGACCCCTTCGGCGTCTACTTGATCGATGGCGTGCCCGTCTTCGCACTCCAGGAGACGCGGACCAACGGCCCCGAACGCGGCAGCGCCATCTTCAAGAGCCCTCTGTATCCTGGAATCTTCCGCAACTTGATGATCGGCATGGACTCCTATCAGGGGTGGTCAGCGTCGATCATGGTGGGGGATGCGATTCCGACCCGGTTCTCGCCACTCACACTCAACCTGAGTCGGCTGAACGGGATCCGCTTCGACGCTTCCTCACGGAAATCGAGCTTCAGCATCATCGGCTCGCGTGTCTCCGATCCGGTGTTGCTGGCCACCGGTCTGACGCGTAGCGGTGTGCAGGTCAATGCCGAGGGGATCTCGGGAAATCCCTCCTTTGGCACCTATATGGTGGGAGCCCACTGGGAGACGAATCTCGGCAGTGTCCTCAAGCTCGGATCCACGTATGTCAACGTGCACAACTTTGACGCCATCGCGGGACGTAAGGACGGTTCTCTGAAGGGTTCCATCCCGTTTTCCAGTCTGGAAGAGGCGCGCTCCGTGTTCGTCATCGTCAGTGACGATTCGCACTGGGATGAGAGTGGCCCCCGTATCTATCGCCTAGAGATGAGCATCGACGGGGAACGGCGAGACGACATAGAGCCCATGGTTCGCGTCGTCCGGAATGTCCCAGCGCTTATCGGTGCTTCGAACCGCGAACTCGGACTGGGCGAAAGCGAGATCGCCCTGCAACGTGCGGACCGTCCCTCGTGGCTGATTCAGACCTACCTGATGGAAGAGATCGTCAGAGAGGGCTACACGCGCAGTGGTGCCCTGAGCAGTTTTACCAGCGGTGGCGTGTTCTTCAACTCTGGAGAAGAAGTCTCGCACGCAGAGACCCCGTTTCTCGAGGCGAGTGGCACCGACATCCTGGTCTATCGATTCGAAGTGCCGTCCAATGCCGAGGAAGTCCGTTTCCGTGCCTTGGCGGCCGGCGACTACGTCATCGATGTGGCCAGTGCGCTGGGCTGGATCGGCAACGACGTGCAGTGGCGAGATTGGCACACGGTGAAACGAGCCGATGACAACATCCAAGACCAAAGCAATCTCGGATGGGTCAGTTTCCGTTATGGCTTTCCCACAGGGACCACTCTCTACGGCGTGAACTTCGAGGCCAATCTCTTCGGCTTCCAGGCGTGGGGGGAATTCTCGCGCAACACGTCCTATTTCCGCTATCCGTCGGGCTCCGGGAAACGTCTGGCAACCGATGTCGATGCGTATTTCGTCAATCTCTATCGAGATATGGGTTCGTGGGATCTGGGCTTCGAATACGCCAATATGCCCTCTGACTACTCCACCACGTTTCAGGCGCTGATGCAGAATCCTCGGCAGAACGTGATCTCGTCGTTCGAACTGGTTGATGACAACGATGATCGGGACGAATGGCCCGATCGCTGGGAACAGGATCGAAGCTTCGCCTCGCTGAATCTGACGCCGGCGCCAGGAGCCGGAATGGGATTCGGCGTGTTCCCAGGTCTGGATGTCGACCGCGACGGTGTGCAGGACAATGTCTGGTACAACGGTGGCAACCGAATCCTGACCTACTATGATCAGCCGTTCTTCTTCGGTGACGACTTCAACAACAATGGTCAGATCGACGGTTGGGAGAATGACAACCGGGCCGACTATCCCTACGACCACGACAGCCGCGGTGGTCACGGGTTTGTGACGTGGCGGCCCTTGCCCGAAGTGGACGACGCTTTTGTGCGCGCCGGCTACTACAACATCCATCAGCCAGGTGGGGGCGGCAGCGATCGCGCCAGCTACTTGAAGGCCAACTACGTGGAGTCCTATCCCGGTCTGGGTCGGCTGCAGGTGGGGTACTACGGCAAGAGAGTGCGCGACGATATCCGCAACGATCTCTACCGGTTCACGGGTGGATCATACAGGGTGCTCCCCGATCGGCTGCTGCTGCGCAACAGCCTGGTGAATACACTTGTGCTCGGCTTCCATTTGAATACCGACGTACTGCCAAATCTGAACGTGCACAACGACCTCCTGCTCGAGGCCAACAGCCAACGAGAAGTCAGTGACGGTGCCTTCTATCAGCCGAGCAGACGGCTGACGACGGTGGGTTATGTGGCACGGGCCGACTACACCTGGCACGTGGGCGACAATTTCACCTTCGGGCCCATGCTGAAGGGCATCGTGCGGCGCACGAAAGCCGAACTGCAGACGCTGAAGCAGGACACGTACACGATCACACCCATTTTCCGCGCAGACTACCGCCTCACAGGGAGTACGGTTGTGCGCGGTGGCGTGCTCGGTCTGCCCTTCCGCGAGATCCACAGGGACCAGGATCGGCCTTTCTTTGATCGCGACTCGTGGTATTACATCCTGCTGCTGGAGAATCTCGGCAACTATAGGGGCATCGATGTGAGCACGAGCATCGGCTTCGAGCGGGTTTTTGACCGCTATGTCTCTTCCCACCGTGTGTCGGCTGGTGCCGAGCGCTACTACATCCGCATGCGTGCCGGGTAGATGACCATGGGTACTCGCAAACATCTTCTCGGTGCCCTTGTAGCTGCCGTCACCCTCGTAGGAATCCCCGAGGCCCATGCCCATCTGCGTGGGCCTGGTGTCTTCCTCTACAGGCCAGGCGAGGGATATGACACCCACTCGCGCGAGCCCTATCGACACTGGCCACGATCCTATCTGGTGCGTCCGGAAGATCTCGTCTTTGACGAACTCGGTGATTTCGTCGTCGAAGGCATCGAGGTCTTCAGTCTGCGCGAATCACGAACGCTCGATCCTGAACCAGGGAGCGTCATCAACAAGAGTCGCTACTTCAGGGACTATCTCAGCCGTCTGTCAGTGGCGTCCGATTCCTATGGCGACTTCCACACGACCCTGGCTGTGGGTGATCAGATCCGGACGAAGTTCACGTCCCTTTCGCTGGATATGGCAGCCCTGAATGGGATCCGCTGGGATCTGAGTACGAAGAAATTCGATTTCACCCTCGTCAATTCCCGCCTGGACTATCCGATCTGGGATGTGGACGCCAACAATGACAACAAACAGCACAATGCCAGCGTCATCGGCACAAGGCCACCCTTCTTTGCCACCTATCTGCTGGGCTCGCACCTGCAGACGAGCATCGGCGCGCTGAATCTTGGCGCCCAGTGGGTGAATCAGTATCGAATCAACAGTCTGTTGGGGCGCAAGAAGTGGGATCTTCGTGGCGCCACTCCGGGAAACAGCTCAGAGATCGACTATCTTGTGGTGAAGTTTGCCGATGGATCCATCGACGATGACGGTGGCCCACGGGTCTATGATCTACAGGTCTACATCAATGGTGAACTGCGTCCCGAATTGAGGGTTCATCCTGACGCCGCTTCGGCATCGGGTCTGGACGACACACAGCGAATCGTTGTCACACGACATCACATGGAAACGATCGATCCCGCCTTCCCCAACGGAGACGAGGAGTTTCCTCGTGAATTCGGCATGGAGATTCCACCGTATGTGGAATTCATCAGTGGTCAATTGCCAGAGGAATTCCCGGGACAACAGGGCTATCTCGAGGCGCATGGCAAGGAGTATCTGCTGTATTGGGTGCCGCTGAGCACGGAAGACATCGACGGTGTTTCCTTTCGCGCCAAGGTGGGCAACGACTACAGGATCAGTCTGTCTGAGGTGTATGCCAACGATCCATCGCGACTACGCACAGGACGGACTCCGAGAGACCGGAATCGGGCGATGTTCTTCCAGGATGTGGCCCATTCTCGGGGCAAGGTGCAGGATCTGTCCAATCTACGGGTCGTGAAGTTCGACTACGGTCGACAGACCGGGCGGATGTTGGCCGGCGTGCATGCAGACATGACGGTGGAAAGCTTCACCTTCCGCGCCGAGTATGACATCAGCGCCGATTTTCGGCGTTATCCTGTCGAGTCAGGCGAACGATCCTCGCGAACCGGGCAAGCGTATTTCGTCAATGCCACGTGGCGCGGTGGGCAGGTTGACGTCGGTGGCGAAGTGTTCCACATGGATCCCCACTACGGCACGTCGCTCAGTATCCAGGACCCAGCTTATCAGAGCTTCGTCACGCTGCCCTTTTCGCCCCTGGACAGTGAAATCGACGGTGGGCTGAAGGGGATCGATGGGTTCAATCAGGCTGCGCTGAATGGGACACTCATCTTCGACACCGTAGAGGACAATGACGACAAGGACCGCTTTGCGGATCAGCACTACCTCCGCTCACGGCGAGATCTCGATGGGATCTTCCCGGGTTTGGATCTGGATCAGGATGGTAGACCCGAGACCAACAAGAACAACAATGGAATCCCCGACTATCTGGAGCCCTTCCTGCTGTACGGCGTCAACCCCGAGGAATACGACTACGGTGACGATCTGAACAACAACGGCGTGATTGACATCCGCGAGAATGACGCTGACGCCGACTATCCATACGATCTCGATCTGAAGGGTCTTCACCTGTTCGGTTCATTCCGCCCATGGGAGGGCGCAACCTTTACGCTCGGTCAATACATGACGGAGCAGATCGCCGCCGGTGGCCAGAACAACGTGACCTATGTGAAGGCGGTTTACGATCGCCAGATTCCGTTCTGGGGCCGTTTCCTCCTCATCGACTTCGCCAAGAAGGTCGAGGATGACATCCGTGACAATGTCTTCCTCTTTCCCCGGAACGCGACGTTCGAACTGCAGGAGGATGTGAGCGGTCGGTTTTCAGGCTCCGGACTCGGCGTGACCCTGATCGAAGATCCGCTGCAGATGAAGGACAGCTTCGTCAACACGGTCTACGCGGCCACCGACTTCATGGCGCTGGCGCCGATCGATCTTCACCTGAACGTCAAACATGAGTTCAACCATCAGTTCGGTCAGGACGGCGGCGAGTCGAGCCGGATTGAGCGGCTCACGTCCGTCATCAAGGGGCAGTTGCCCTATCACCTGAAGGGCAGATTTCGCGATGTCACGATCACGCCCCAGATCAAGGTGATGTCGCAGCGTCTGACGGATGACCGGTTCCCTGTTCCCGTCCTGCACGAGTTCGTCTTTTATCCCATCGTGCGTCTCAACTGGGAATTGACGCCGGTGACAAGCTTCCGCGCTGGTGCACAGGGATTCCCGTTTCTCAAGAGTCGCTCCCTCGACCTGGTGAACCCCGGCCGCGACTTCTCTACCCAGGACTACGTGGCCCTCATTGCCAACACCTTCACCTATCAGGGGTATGAGGTGAACTTCAATGCGGGTTACCAGATACAGAGACGCCAGTTCGATTCGGCGAAGCGCGCTGCTTCCGACGTGAACACCTCCATCTTTTTCTTCCGCTCCCTGGTCGGGTTGCGGCCGGTGAACTGATGGCTCGGTTCGACTTGAGATCGTGCGCCCTTGTGGCCCGCCCGGAACGCCGACCCACCGCGAGGGTACTGGCTGTTGCCCTGTTCCTCGCCAGCGCGACGGCACCGGCCGACGACAATGTGTCCTTAGGGCCGCGCACGGGCATCGACATTCCCGAGGTGGCGCGGGTGCAGCCCGATCGGATGTTCATGCGTCGTCCGTGGGAGCCGTATGAGAACTACGCGCATGCGGAGAACATGTACACGAACTATCCGACGATTCTGTCACCCTATCGCGATCCGAAGCAGATCTTCTACGGGCCCCTGGGGAATCGACTGGCCTATGGGCGCCCCGCCTACGACTGGGTGGAGACCAAAGGGCTCGGCGTGCAGGCGCGGGGATCCTCTTCACAGGCGATCACGGGTGATCTATACAATTATCCTGGTCGTGAGCAGACTACGTACCGCCGCTACTTCGAGGACGTACTCACCGTCTCGGAGCATACCAACCGCTGGTCTGCCGGAGTCACCATCGCGCAAGAACTGCGGGGACGATTCACGCCATTGACGCTCAAGGTGAATGCCTTCCCAGGATTTCGTCTGGACGTGAGTACGAAGCAGTCGGATTTCTCAGCGCTGTTTATGACACACCGAACGTATCGTATGGGCGCATTTCACCTGAAACGCAGCGTGGGTCTGTTGGACTTTGGTCTTACCTACGTGAATGCGCACGAAAGTTTCAGTGATCAGTATGGAAACGCGTTGTCGCGAGACGGCGTGTTGCGCCACAACCAGCCCTTCCCGGAGATCATCGCCGTCAAGTTTTCGGATGATTCGCCCGATGACAATCGGGCTGGCCCGCACATCGTGGACGTCAACATCAAGATCAACGGTGTCGTGCGAACGGACATTGTGCCGGATATCATCGAGCAGATCGGTGGTACGACTGAATCTTCCGTAGGCACCTTTGGCTCTCAGGGTCTTGTACGCAACACGTATGCGCAACTTGCGGCGGCGTTCACCTCTTCGGTTCCGACGCAGGCTGCGTATCTGCAGCATCGGATCAACGAAGCCCCTTTGTACATGGACTATCTATTCTTCCGCGATCTGCGGCAGAACGATCATGTCGACCTCGAGCGCCAATACGACACGTACTTCTGGCGCGGTGTGGAGTTTCCCATCAAGGAGGCTTGGCAGCTGGCCGCCAATATTGATCCGGAGGCCTCGACGAGCCGCAACTTCTACAAGGACAATGCGGACGAGATCCTGTCACAGGTCTTTACGCCCGAAGAAGTGCAGTCGATCCTGCTTCGCAACAACGCGCTCAATCACACCTTCCGGCCCCTCGAGCAGTCCTTCCGCTGGCGCACAGACGACCCCGGTCCCATCGAGGTCGCCGGCGAGGATTTCGTCGTCTACTATTTCAATCTTGCAGGAGAGGGCTTCATCGAATCCGTTTCGTTCGATGCCCTCGTGGCCAACGACTACAAGATCGAAGTGGGTACGGTTGCCAGGACACGAGAGGTCGATGCGAGTGACCCCTTGCAGGCGATCGACATACCCTACACGCAGCGGTACGCCAGGCCGACCCTGTACCGAGTCGTTGAACGTGCCCCTGGAAATGTGCAGGACAAGTCCAATCTCAGGCGTATCTCCTTCGATGTGGGGACCGAAACGGGCATGGAGATTTTCGGGTTCGATTTCAGCACGAACCTCTTTGGCCTGAAGATCGATGGGGAATACGCAAGAACTCTCCATCACCATCGTTATCCCGACGGTGTGCCCGGTCCAAATCCCAGCACGCCAATTCGTGCGGGCAAAAAATTCGATACCGACGGTGAGGCCTACTATCTGGTCGTGCGCAAGGAGCACGAGCGCTTCGATTGGGGGGCCGAGTATTTCCACATGGGGCCCGACTATTCGACAGAGCTTCTAGTACTCGGAACACCAGCTGTGCCGCACTTCAACAGCACCGTCCGCCTGATGATGGTGGACGACAACGACGACAATGATCGTTTCCCCGACTCCTGGTTCCAGCAGTATATCGCCGGGTTCGTCAACGAGGGTGTTGATGCCGATGGTGTCTTTCCGGGCAAGGACGAAGACGGTGACGGCCGGCCCGACACAAACAAGAATGGCAACCGGCTCCCTGACTATCTGGAGCCCTTCCTCATGTACAACGTGGAGTCAGACGACTTCGTATACGATCTGGACCTCAACAACAATGATCGGCCTGACGGACGCGAAGACGACCCCGAACCCGACTATCCCTATCCCGAGGACCTGGAAGGCATTCACGTCATCGGCACCTACCGATTCCGTCCACAACTAGGACTCACCCTTGGACGACTAGACTCCCGTCAGCAGGCCGGGGGTGGCGAGAACGTGATGAACTACGGGCGTCTCACCTGGACCGGTCGTCGACAGGGTCTGGGCGAGCTCAATATTGAGAACACGCTGAAACGCGTTCACGACTCGGTGCCAGATCGCGTCCTGGTCTCGTCTGATTTCAGTCGGGGTGCTTTCGGCAAGGTGCATCTGGCTGGCTTCGGATATCAGCAGCAGTTCGACCTGAATCTGATCGAAGACGATCTCAACTACCGAAACAGCTGGGCAAATCGTTTCTACGCCCAGGCGCGTCTCAGTCCTGTGAGGGGTCTGAGTATGTATCACAATTTCCGTTACGAGTTGAATCACCAACTGCGCGGTCGACTCGACGACGGCACCTTCCAGCGTCGGAACGACATTCGCTCACTGAGTTCGGTCCATCGTATCGATTACACGTGGAAGCCAGACCGCAGCAAGTGGGAAGTTGTGCCGGCCCTCAAACTGCTGTTTCTCAACCGGACCCAGGATATCGTCGAGGTGCCTCTCGCGGACGAGACGACGGTCATCCCTATCGTCAAAGCGAGTTATCATCTGACTCCCAAAACGACCTTCCGTGCCGGCGCCCAGGGACTGCCCGGGCTGAAGTATCGCGTCAAGGATCATGGCAACAACTGGAATAGCTTCGAGCAGGATGTCTACGTGCTGATGATGACCAATCGGTCGGACTACTTCGGCTACGAAATCGTCACGAACTTCGGCGTGACCCTCGACCGCCGAACTTACGATGATCCCTTCCGTGGGGCGGACAACACGGACATTCTGGCGACGTTCATGCAGATTGTGGCAGGAGCCCCTCAGTTTTGAGCCGACGGATCTCGACACAGGCAGCAGGGCTGCACACGACGTGCTTGATGCTGTGCACACTGTTGCTGTCCGGATTGCTGGCAACCCCTCCGGTGCAAGCTCAAGAGGACGTGTTTGCCCAGCGGAAGACCGGGTCTCGCCGGCAGGCTATTGTTCTGTCCGCCCTGTTCCCGGGGATGGGCCAGTTGGCGACGGACCGCAAGATTGCAGGGTCGATCCTCCTGATCGCTGAACTCACCTCTCTGGCCACGGCACTGACGGCGAACGAGAACTACAAGACCCGTCTCGACAACTTCCAGCGGCAGAAAGCCGAATACGAGTTGATGGCCAGTGGCAACAGCCAGTTCGACGTTGCAGAGGCTCGATGGCGCCAACTGCAGCAAGATGCCGATGACCTGGACAACCTCGGTCTCACACGACGGGTCTTCACCGCCGCCGCTGTGGGTATCTACGTCTACAATCTGGCCGATGTCCTCATGGCAGATCGACCGAGCTCGACTGCCGATAGTGGCTGGCGTCTGCGTGCCCTTCCAGCCATGCAGGATGCCCCTGCCCGCCTCGTGATTGCGAGCAGGTTTTGACGGGCAAGAACAAACGCGTGATGCGCAGATCCCGTTGGCTATTGTTGGCCGCGCTGTCTCTGATCGGCACGTCTTGCGGTGACGATCACAGTCTGCCGGCGAAGTTTCACGACGATCGCCTCGAAAGTCCTCAAGGATTGACGGCGACGCTGGCAGATGAGGGTGTGGTGCTGGAATGGACCATCAACACTTCTGCGCAGGTCGCCTACTATATCGTCACCCTCGCCGAAGGCACCACGGGAGCTGAGTGGAAGTTAACCGCGCCAGCACCTACGCAGACCCATACGGTAGAGTTCGCGTGGACGGACTCCTTCTACACATTTCGGGTGGAGGCAGTGGACGCCACCGACTTCGTAAGTGAGAGCTCCAACCTCGACACCGTCTTCATCTCCGAGTGATGAAGGTGAGAACGAGGGACCCAGGACACAGCCGATGGCAAGACTGATGACCGAATCCAATCCCGCACGCTTCCAGGCTCCGTCTGATGAGCTGAAGCTTGGGCGTCTCTTCAGAGACACGCGCAAGGTGGCCTACGTCGCCTACGCGCTGGCCACCGGGATCGTTGCGTCCGCCTTCGGCTACTTCATGCTTTTAGAGGAAGAGGGACCGGCGCCGAAGCCGATGGCGATGGAGTTCATCATCCAGAAACCGCAGGCCAAGAAACCCTTCCGCATGCGCAAGGCGCAGGTGCAGAAGCGGCAGATGACTAGGCGGCTAACCACCTCACGACCGAAGATCGCCCGCACGCCTCCCCGTGCCATCCGGCGTGCCGACGCCCTGGGTGGCGTGGCCACCTTTGCACATCAGATCGATGTCGGCGCCAGTGTCGGTGTGGGGACGGTGACTCCCCAGGTTGCGGCGATGCAGATCCGCAGCTCGAAAGACCCCGAGAATCGCATCAGCATGCAGGAGGAATTCCTGGACCTGAGCGCTTTGGATACGGGGAAATACCGTGGTATGGTCATCCAGGACCCCAACGATCGAACCAATATCCGCGGCTTCGTCTATCTCGCCCTTGCATGGGGCAACGACCTGCAGCCGGATGCGCCGCGCTCGGTGTCCAAGCTGGCCGAAGGGATCAACACCTACACGGGCATCCAGGCGAAGGTGGCGGATCACATGTTTCTCGATTCGCCCGAATTGTTCAAGACGCCCTTCGTCTATATCACGGATCAGGACGGCTTCGAACTCACGGACAAGGAGATAGAGAGCCTCGGGCAGTATATGCGAAGTGGTGGATTTGTCTTCGCCGACAACGATCGTCCCGACTTGAATTTCGGACCCGCCGAGGCCTCTCTCCGATCGATGTTTGGCCAGGCCCTCGGCCGTGAGGGCAAGCTGACCCGTATTCAAAACAGCCATGCTATCTACCACAGCTTCTTTGATCTGGATGGGCCACCCGTAGGCGGTGAGTATCTGAGTGTCCGCGGCAATCCGGACATCTTCTACTTGAATTCAAATGAGTCGACGGACGTTTACTATCAGCCTGACGAGGTCGGGTTTCTTGAAGGCGTCTTCGTCGATGGGCGACTCGTCGCCGTGTACTCGGACATGGGTTATGGAAGTATCTGGCAGGATGAATTCGAGAACGAGCCCCAGCTTCGGATGGGCGTGAATCTCGTCGTCTTCGCCTTGACGCAGGAAGGCTCGATCGCACAGCAGCAGATCGATTTCTATACGGAACTCACGGAGTAGGGTACGAGCAAGATCCGACCAATCACCTCCTGTAGGTAACAAGGAGCAGTCGAGATGTGGGAAATCATACAAAGCGGCGGACCGATGATGGTGCCGCTCACCATCTGTGCAGTCATGGGCATCGCCTACACGATCGAGCGAGCGTGGGTCCTGAAGGGCATGCCCGAGCCTGAGCAGGCCAAGTCAGAGCTCGAGAATCTGGAGGCGGCCTTGCTGCGTGGCGGACAGGAGGCCGTGGTCGAACAGTGTCGTCAGGGCAAGGGGGTACTCAACTATGTGTTCTCTGCCCTGCTCAAACGGCACACAACGTTGATGATCGAGCAACGCGAGTTTCAGGCGACGCACGAGGAAATCGTGAATCTTGCCGAAAGTGCCGGTGGTGGAGATATGGGGCGCTGCATGGTCATGCTGCGCGAACTTGAGGACCTGAAGTCCGAACTCGTGGTAGAGACGGAAGAGGCGGCACGGGAGTATCTGGGCAAGAATCTTGTCGTGCTGTTCACAATCGGGAATATCAGCCCTCTGCTCGGTCTGTTGGGCACGATCATGGGTATGATCATTGCCTTCGAGTCGATCGCCGTTGCCGGGGCGGGTGATCCGAGAGTCGTCGCCGGCGGTATCTCGCAGGCACTGGTCACGACCGCATCGGGTCTCATCGTGGCGATTCCTTCGATCGTGATCTATCGATTTCTTGCTCGCTGGGCCGATCGCTCGCTGAAACAGGTCGAAGTCTACGGCCATGCCTTTGCGAACACGTTGATCATGTCCTCTCGGGACGAAACCAGCGCCTGAGGGCGACCGGATATGGCCAGGCATCGCCAGGAACACGGCAAGAGCTTCGCTGACGAGACCGAACCGGATCTCACGCCGTTGATCGACTGCGTGTTTCTGTTGCTCGTGTTCTTCATGGTTACCACTGTATTCCTGCAGGCCAAAGGGCTCGACGTCGACCTACCCGCCCCGAGCGAAGCCGAGGAAGAACAGAAGAAGGACATCAATGTTGTCTTGGGTGCCGACGGGGATATCCAGATTGGTGGTGAAGCGGTTGATGCATCGGCTCTTGCCGATCGATTGACGGCGGCGATGGAAGAGGCCAACAACGAGAACATCATCATTCGAGCAGATGAGAAATGTCACCAACGGCACGTGGTGTTTGTCGTGGACACGGCCAAGGGCGTAGGCGTACAAGGGATCGCCTTCGTTCGCGTGCAGGAAGAATAGGGCATGGCGACGCCAATCAGTCAGCACGAGGAGCAGGACCTCAATCTCACGCCGATGATCGACTGCGTGTTCCTGTTGCTGGTGTTCTTCATGGTTACGACCGTCTTCAAGCAGCCGTACAGCTTGCAGGTCGAGCTGCCTGAGGCCCAGCAGGCTCACCAGGTCGAAGAGAAGAAGCTGGTTTGCTCCATCACTGCAGACGGCCGCATGGAGATCAACCGAGAGCCGGTGACCAAGGCACAACTGCAGCAAGTCCTGTCACATCACAAGCAGCAGACAAGAAGTCTGACGCTGATCGTGCGGACGGACAAAACAACCGAACATGGCCACCTGCTGGATCTGTTAGAGGTCGCCAAGGGAATGGGCATCGAAAAAGTGGTTCTCGCCACAGAAGACAAGGAGGTCGAGTTGTGAGTGTTGCCAGTTGGGTAGGGGTTCATGAAGGGCGGACGGAGCGATGACACTCAAGTCTGTGCTGCAGATCTGCATTGTGTTTGCCATTCTCGCAGGGGCCATTCTCTATTCGAACCAGAAGGAGCAAGAGAAAGAGGACGTCGCCGAACTGACGAAGGAGCTCGTCGTTCTCGACAAGTCAAGGGTGGACGGTCTGACGATTGAAACGGCTGCCGGCGCCGTTGTCCTGCGCAAGGTGGACGGTACATGGAAGATCCTCGAGCCGCTTCAGTTGGACGCAAGTGCTGGCGCCATCGAGGGCGTTCTGGCAAACCTGGAACGCGCCCATCTGAAGAAATTTCTGCTTCTGGACGAAGGGGAGGAAACCGAGCGGCTTACCGAATACGGTTTGATCCCCCCCCATGTCAGAGTGATCGTGCAGGTCGAGGGCAGTGTTCTTGATACCATCGATTACGGCAACAGCCCGCTCAATACCTATGTCTATGTGAAAAGAGCCTCCCAGCAACGCGTCGGCATGACCGAACTCTACCGGCGCACCGGAGTGGACAAAGATCTGTTTGAATTGCGCGAGAAACGGGCCCTCAGGTTCGAAAAATCGGCTGTCACGTCCGTTCGCATCACCCGGCCGAGTCTCACGATCGAGATTGCCAGAGATGGGGACAGCTGGCGTCTACAGCAGCCTTCGGAAGGCCCCGCTGACGGTGGACAGGTCGATTCGGTCCTTTCACGTCTGAGTGCCGCGTTCATGACCTCCTTCGATGACGCGCCGGCGAGCCTGTCCTCCTATGGCCTTGATACTCCCACTCTACAGGTCGATGTGCATGCCCAGGGCGCAGATGGATCGACGTCCACTCACACACTGTCAGTCGGCGATGTAGCCGCGAGCGGCCATTATGCGAAGAGTGAATCGGCACCCTACGTCTTCACCTTGGACAGTTCCTTCGTGCAGGGCATGCCCACATCCGATTTCCGCCTGGGTCCCAAGAAGCTCCTGGATTTCCAGAGAAAGACCGTGGACCGAGTTGAGTTTATCTATCCAGATCGCTCGATTCTCTGCGTGCGTGACAACAACGCATGGGTTGCCGCCTCACCCCCAGGTCCTATCGATGGCAATGAGATGGAGGCGATCCTGTTTACCATGGAGCAGTTGGAAGCGGTAGCCTTCACCGAAGGCTCACAGAGCCTCCGGACCCCAAGCCTCCGTGTTCGAGCGTGGGCAGCATCGGAGATCGTCGCCGATCTCTCCCTTGGACAGGTTGAAGGCGACAGAGTGCACGCAAGGGGTAGCCTCATTGAACGCGGTACTCTGGTCGAGAAAGCGGAAGCTGATCGGTTGATGCCGGAGCGGATCTTTGTCGGCGAGTAGGACAAGGGATAGCAACGATGACGTACAAAGACGACAGAAGACGCGCCGACGCGGGATCACCGCTGCTGTCGTCACCCTTGTCACTGGTGGAGCTGCCATCTACGGGCTCTGGATCCTTCCTCAGGAAGAACTCGCCGAGGCTGTGTCCCTGGTGGAGAAGGGCAACGCGCTGCTACAGGCAGGACAGACGATGAAGGCCATCGACCACTACAGCCGTGCCATTCAACTGGACGCCGGATCGGTGCTGGCCCACAACGGCATGGGAATGGCGTATCGGGGGGCGGGCAACTTTCCGAGGGCCGAGCAGTTTCTTCGAAAGGCGCTCTCGCTAGATCCTGCCGCCGTGGAGACGTACAACAACCTCGCCATCGTCTATGCCGAGGGTGGCAGGCTCCGGGAAGCGGAAGCCACGTACCGGAAAGCACTGTCCGTCGATTCCACGTCGGCTGTGATGCGCTTCAATGTCGGTGCCTTCTATGCCCAAGTGGGCTCGTATTCGCAGGCGGCGGAGCAGTACAAACGCGCCATCGAGTTGCGGAGCGATCTGTATCAGGCCCACAACAACCTGGCGCTGGCCTATATCGCTCTGGGCAACACGGCGGAGGCGATCGCCGAGTTCGAGGCTTCCATTCGACTGAATCCACACCAGGGGCGTGCCTACTACAACCTGGGCCTGGCCCGCGAGGAGCAGGGCAACTACGAGGTGGCTGCCGACTTGTATCGCAAGGCACTCACCAACCGGATGGGTAGTCCTGATGTCCACTATCATCTCGGGGTGGCTCTCGAGGGGATGCGTGATCTGGTCTCGGCGAAGCAGCATTTCGGCACGGTCTTGTCTCTTGATGCCTCCCACAAGGAAGCTCACTACCGCCTTGGGGTGATTGCGGCGAAGGAGAGAAGATTCGACGACGCCGAGGTTCACTTCACGGCGGCCATCGACATCGATGCACAGTTCGCCGACGCTCACTACAACCTGGCTCGTCTGTTGTTCAAGCAAGGCAAGAGTGATGCCGCCATGCGCGAGATGGAACTCTTCAAGAGTCTGAGTGCTTACAACAAGGAAGTGGAGAGCCTCGAGCGGATCCTCCTCTACCTACCCAGGGACGCCAAGGCCCATCTCGAGCTGGGACACGTGCACCGGAAGTACGAGCAACACGACAGGGCCCTCGAAGCCTATCGCACGGCTCTGTCCATCCGGCCGGGTTTTCGGGATGCCCAGCAAGCGTTGACCGAGGCGCTCGAAGTCACAGAGGCTCTGTGATGTCAATCCACGTGACAGCAGGAGGCACTTTCCCATGGGACTGTTAGGACTTGCCATCGTCAGTATCTCGATGAGCGTCGCTTACATCGCCAGGGATGTGCCGACGAGCGACTTCATGCTCTCCACCTTCCAGGCCGGACAGAGTTTCTATTCCGAGGGTGCCTACGACCAGGCGATCGACAAATACCGCAGCGTCGGCGAGGAGCGCAGCGTTCTTCTGGACGACAGCGAAATCATCGTCGTCGTCGGTGAGGTGGAAGCCACTGTCAAGGATGCCGCCATCTACCAGGTTGGCAACTCGTACTTCAAGATGTTCGAGGAGGCGACGCAGGCTGCTGAGGGCTTGAGGGACAAGGACGAAAAGAGCCGGCGTTTGGCGCAGGCGGAAGAATACCTCGAGGAAGCGGTCAGCTTCTTCTCTCGCGTCGAAGAGCAATCCGACTCTGACGAACTGCGTGTGCTGGCGCAGGGTCGCATCATGACCTGCTTGTACAGCGCTCGCCGCTTCGAAGATGTGATTCGCGAAGGACGCGAGTTTGTCGAGCGTTTCCCAAGCCATCCGTATGTCGTGGAAGCTCTCTACAACATCGGCTGGTCCTACTATGAACTCAAAGACTACGACAAGAGCATTGGCGCCTTCACCGAACTGACGCAAAGCTTCGAGTCAGGTTTCCAGGTGAGCCGAGCGCTGTTTCAGATCGGTGAGTGTTACTACGACCAGAAGCGCTACGCAGAGGCCATTCCACACTATCAGGCCCTTGTGGACCAGGCCGACATCAGTGAGCTCACCGAGCAGGATGTTCAGCGAATGCAGTTCGAGAAGGTCGCTGGTCTGGTCGACGAAACGGAGTACGAACTCACTGCCAAGGCGCAGATCCGCATCGGCGACAGCCACAGTCAACTGGGAGACTTCGACAAGGCCGAAGACGCCTACCATACGGTGACCAACGTGTTCTCGCAGGAACGACGTCTAGTTGAGAAGGCGTACCAAAGTCTTGCGGACATGTATTTCTCGAGTCGCCTGCTGACGCGATGTGTGGGTGCGTATCGAGAGGCGATTGACAACGCCACCAGCAAGACCTTCCAGGCACGGATGCAGTTTCAGCTGGCCCAGCGTTATACAGAGGCGAGCCGCGAGTGGGGGGAAGATCTATACGACGACGCCATCCGTGAGTTCAACGTCTACTTAAAGGCCTACGGCGAGGTCGCCAGTTCGGCGGGTTACTCTCTTGCCAATACGTATTACGAGATCGGCCAGGTCCACTACGTCAAGGCGGAACGTTTCGCGGCCCAGGGCGCGCAGGACCAGGCGATGGACGCCTATGGAGCGGCTCTGTCCTCGTACTCCACGCAGCTGGAAGATCATCCTGAGGCGGCCTTCGACATGGCGGCTCGATTTAATGCGGCTCTTTGCCGGCAGATGATCGGGGGAGATACGCAGGATGAGGCCATCGAAGGGTTCAGCCAGATCATCGCCGAAGACCCCGATGGGCCCTATGCCATCAGCTCACAGTTCCAGCTTGCCCGCATCCAGCTCGGCCAGGGGCAGCATGATGAGGCGGCGACCACGTATTCTCAGATCATCGCGGCCACGAGTGATTCAAATCATCTGGATGTGGCTCACTTCGAACTGGGACTGGTTCGAGCGCAGGCCAAGGACCTGACCCAGGCGGCCGAGCACCTGCTACAGGTACGCCAGGGAGCTCCCCAGTATTCACTTTCGAGATTGGAAGCGGCACGCAGCTTCGTCAGCCTCGCCAATTTCGACCAGGCCCTGTCGGTTCTTCGGCAAGGCATGGACGTGGCCCAGAGCGACAGCGAGAAAGCTCAGTACTGGTATCTGACCGGGAAGGCCCACGTTGGTAAGCAGGACTACTCAAATGCCATAGACGCGTTCTCCAACACTCTTCGTGTCTCGTCGGATCCGCTGCTCCAGGAGATCGCCCGCTACGACCGGGGCACGAGTTACACGCGGTTGGAGATGTATGCCGAGGCTGTCGAGGATCTGAAACTTCTGACGGCGTCGGAGAACGAGCGAATTCGCGGGGCTGTGCAGAGGATGCTCGGCATGGCCTATCTGCGACTGAACGACCAGCAGGAGGCCTTGCGAAGTTATTCTGAACTTGCAGCCACGTCTCAGAATCTGTCCGAACGTGCGGACTACCTGATTCTGATTGTTGAACTCTACATGGAGCTGGAGCAGTACGACGAAGCCGTCTCCACCGGTCGGCAGATTCTGGCCCTTGACCTTGGCGATGACAAGGGAGGCCGAGAGTATTCGGTCCGAGAACAGACGCACTTTCTCATCGCCGAGAGTCTGCACAGCAGTGGAAACTACGAGGACGCCGTTTCCGCCTACATAGAAGGGCTCAGCCGATACCCTGACTCGTTCTATTTTCCAGATATGTCCCATGCGCTGGGTACTTTGTACTTCCAGATGGATCGTCTGGATGAGGCGGCGGACACCCTGACCGACTTCGTCGCACGATTCGGTGACTCACCGAACGCGCTGTATGGACTCTACTATCTCGGCTACGCCCATTTCAGCTTGCGCGATTTCGACAAGTCCCGAGACGTATTCGCCGATCTCTCCGAGAGATTCCCTGATTCAGAGGTTGCCGCGGAAGCCATGATGCGGGTCGCGGAGAGTGCCTTCAATCTGAGTGAGTTTGACCTCGTGATCGGTGTCTACAAGGACGTGCTCACCGCGTATCCAGACGCGCCATTCCTCGACGAGGCGACATACAACATGGCCTGGGCCCATTACGAAGCCCAGAATGAAGAGGAGTTCATCAGCGGTCTGCGCCGTCTGCTCAATGGGTTTCCGAAGAGTGAATTCGCCCCGGATGCCCGGTTTACCCTCGGGGATCACTACTTCAACAAAGAGCAGTATCAGGAGGCCCTCAACGAGTATCAGCTTGTATTGCGGGACCACGGCGATTCGAAGATCGCCGGTGAAGTACCGGAAGTGTTGAAGAATGTCCGTGAGATTATCGCATATGGCGAGTACGAAGAGGCGATAGCCATCTTCAGTGTGGCCTTGGAGCTCGACAAAGAAGACAAGAAAGCCGAAGCGTTAGAGAAGTTTCGAGAGGTCGTGCCCATGTTCGTCAATCTGATGGAGAAGTACCCGGGCACGGAAGTACAGGTCGGAGCCCTGAGCAATCTTGGTGTTTGTTACGAGTTCCTGAACCAGTGGCAGGACGCGGTACAGACCTACGACAAGGTGATCGAACTGTTCGAGGCCCAGGAGGCGAGCCAGGAGGCGTATCAGTTCGCCAAGGGGCATCGCGATTGGATTGTGACCTCTCGGCTCTGAGGGTCACAGGTTTGCGTGAGAAAGGGAAGTCATGAGCTCTTTGCGGAGACGGGTGTATCAGGCCCCGTTGAATCGTCTTGGGAATCGTCTTGGGCATTGCGTGGGGATTGGTTTGGGTCTTCTTGCGGCGGGCTGCATCATCTTCCCACCGAAGATCCACTACAACTCCTACATGCAGCCATCGGAACTCTCGAGCGATGTGGAGTCCTATCGAACTGAGGAAGATGGTTCGGTCTCCTACGTCGCAGAAGGACTCCGGGTCAATGTCGACTATCTCACCGACGCCGAGCTGAATGCGCTGCTTCCCGAGGATTCGCAGAGAGAAGAGTATTCGACCAATCCGTACACCTACGGTGATGAGGTCGAAGGAGACGTCGGTTACGTCCCCAATCGGTTCTCCGTCTTTCGTGTCAGTGTCTTCAATCAGACCTTCGCGAAAGTCGAATTCGACCCACTCGAGGTCGATCTCCTGACCGACCAGGGCGAATCCTTGCACGCCTATGGCATCCCGTCTACATCTCCGAACCAGAGTTTCGAGCGTTACTACCGAGGGCTCCGCGGACAGAGTGGCAACGAGTTCTACCGATTCGAGGTCCGCATGGGACACGTGCGCAGCCTTGGTTATGCCGAAGACCAGCCCATTTTCAAGGGCGAAAGCTACAGCGGCTTGATCGTCTTCGATACGCTGAATCCGCAGGTCAAGAAGGTTCGATTCGTGCTACCGCAGTTTGCCCTCAAGTTCGATGAGTTTGGTCGTGTGATCGAGTCCATCGATTGCCACTTTGATTTCGACCGCCACATCGAGAAGTGGACGGTCGAGGAACATGCGAGCGCCGGTTCTCCAAGCCAATAGTTCCCACGGGCGCCGGTGGCGCTTGTCGAGGCTCCTGACGGCCGTCCTGATTCTGCATGTCCTGCCCGCTGGCGCGATTCAGCGTGGTGATACCGTGGCGATTCTCCCTTTCGAAGATCACAGTGATTTTCCGGGCACGTGGGACATCCGTCGTGGTCTCGCGGAGAAGCTGGCGATCTTCATGGCCGACACACTCGGTCTGGTGGTGCTGTCTCACGACACGATCGCGGCCGTTGTGTCAGCCAGCGGCGAGGCTCACCAGTCCATCGATCAAGCGCGGGTCGTCGGGCAATCTCTATATGCCGATTTTGTGCTGACCGGTGACATTGTGGATTTCTCGATCAGACGATTCTCTGTCGGGAATCCCTCTCTGGGTGGCTACGCCTCCTACACGGCGCTGGTGGACCTCGAGACACGCCTTGTGCGAGTTTTTCCCGCTGCAACACAGGTCGAGGCCTTTCGTGGCATGGCCGAAGAGGAAGCCGACGATCTGGGCCTGACACTGATGGGAAAACCGACCGAGACCGCCGCGTTGCACAAGCAACTGAATGATGTCGTCTTCGGGAGCGATGTGTTCGCTGCTACGATCATCGGCAAGGCGACCCAACGGTCAGTGCAGCAGATTGTAAACGGGCTCTCCGCCCGGGTTCTGAATGAGAACCTGGTGCTGAAGCGAGGGGCGAAGATCTTGAGCCTGGAAGGTGAAGAGGGGTTCGTAAACCTGGGGATTGTGGACAAGGTCGAGGCGGGCCACCGTTTTGACATCTATTCCAGAATCGACAGCCAGCGAGTGGGTGCCATCCAGGTGGTCGTTCCCCTCGCGGCACACCTGTCGCAGATACGAATTACCGACGGGGCGCAACAGATTCAACCTGGAGACCTGTTACGGGCCCCGGTAGGTCGGTGACATGCGTCGACGGTGTATTCCGGCAGCTCTGCCGACGACAAGCTCACTCACATGGATCATCCTCGGCTGCTCGCTGGTCGCGGCTCCTGCACTTGAGGCGACCGTCACTTTCGTCGATGTGGCCTACGAGGCTGGCGTCAACTTTCGCTACACCCACGGCGGCACGGGGCAGAAGTTTTTCATCGAGACTATGGGGCCCGGTTGTGCGTTTCTGGACTACGACGGGGACGGCGAACTGGACATCTACGCCGTGAATGGCCACACCTTGAAACCCGGTGCCGAAGTCGTGGAGACGAATCGGCTCTTCCGAAACAAGGGCGACGGGACATTTACCGATGTGTCCGTTGCTGCCGCAGCTGACGATCGAGGTTATGGAGTCGGGGTTACCGCAGCTGACTACGACAACGACGGGGACACGGATGTCTTCATCAGCAACTATGGCGCGAATGTCCTCTACTCTAATTCCGCAGATGGACGGTTTCGCGACCACACGATCGCCGCCGGTGTGGGGGACCAAAGGTGGGGCACGGGATGCACCTTCCTCGACATCGACAACGATGGTCTGCTCGACCTCTACGTGGCCAACTACCTCGACTACACCCTCGATGAGCCCGGGAAAGATCTGACGCCCTACGTGGTTGCCGCCGGCGATACGCTGAGAATGGATCTGCGGGCCTATCCGAGTCCGGACAACTTCGATGGGGCAGCAGACGTCCTCTATCGCAACGTTGGTGACGGCACCTTTGTCGATGTGACCGAGAAGGCGGGGGTTCTCAATCCTGATGGCAAGGGCATGGGTGTCGTCGGTGGAGACTACGACGGCGACGGTTTTGTGGATATCTTCGTCGCCAATGACCAGCGTGCGAACTTTCTGTATCGGAACGGTGGGGATGGCACGTTCACCGACATGGCGCTGATCGCCGGTGTCGGATACAGCGGCGATGGACGGATGGAAGCCAGTATGGGGGCCGACTTCGGTGACTACGACAACGACGGCTGGCTCGACCTCGTCGTGCCCAACTTCCAGCGCGAGCCGACCAGCGTCTATCGCAATGAAGGCGACGGGATGTTCGCCTACGAGTCGTCGCGATCCGGCATCGGTCGTGGGTCATTGGCCTTCGTCGGATGGAGCACCGCCTTCTTCGACTATGACAACGACGGCTTTCTCGATGTCTTCATCGCCAATGGGCACACGCTGGACAACATCGAACTCTTCGACGCGTCAGCTACCTACCCCCAGCGCAACCAGCTGTTCGCCAATCGTCACGATGGCACCTTCCAGGACGTCAGCGATCAGGTGGGTCCGGGGATGGCCACGTCCAAGGTCAGTCGCGGCGCCGCCTTTGGCGATTACGATCAGGATGGCGATATCGATATCTTCGTCGTCCATTCGAAGAAGGCCGCCGATCTGTTGCGCAACGAAGGCGGCCATCGCGCGGGACACTGGCTGCACGTGCGGGTTGTGGGTGTGACCAGCAATCGCGATGGTATCGGCGCGAGGGTCGAGATTCAGGCAGATGGTCTGAAACAGATCCGCGAAATCAAGGCGGGATCAGGGCTGTACGGACAGAACGATTTACGAGCCACTTTCGGACTCGGAGGCAAGACTCAGATCGATCTGTTGCAGGTGAGGTGGCCAAGTGGTGTTGTCGATCGAATTCACAATCTCCCCGCCGATCAGATGGTCGTCGTCATGGAAGGCGAGGGATGTGTTGTCGAGAGCCAGAGCGAGGGTGGCGATTGAAAGTCGCTGCGTTCTGGCTCAGATTTCCCTGAAAAGGAGCTTCTTCATGAGGATTCGCGCGACCATTCCGGCCGTGCTCTGTCTGACTGCTCTGTGGGCCTTGCCCATCAGCGGTCAGGTCTCTCTTTCCAAGAGTGAGCGCGACGGCCAGCCCGTATATGTCATCGAGAACAAATACGTACGAAGTGAGATCGCCTATACGCGGGCAAGGTCGCCTCTGAGCTACTTCGACAAGATCACGCAAGTAGAGCAACTGAGGCAGTTGGCGCCCCTGAATGGGAATCACGGCAAACACACGGGTCACGGCGGTGTTGCCGAAGCGGTTCCATGGACAGGTGGTTCACCGTACATGGGGTATCTGTGGACACAGCCCTGGGAAATGACGGCGCGGACGTACGACGACCACGTTGTGCTGACGGGTGAGATCACCTTTCCCTATCCCGATCCGGTGACAGGTCGTCTGTGCGAGTTGAGATTTCAGAAAACGATGACCGCCTACGAGGGTTCAACGCGTCTGAAGATGGACTATCACATCCAGAACGTGGGAGACCGTCCGGCGCGATTTCAACACTGTGTCCACGGCAGTCCGTGCGTCGGGGGCACGTGTGACGACGGTGATTACTTCTTCGCCCCGGGAGATCGCAGCTGGGTCGTGTGGAGCAGCCTGTTTCCGCAACTCAAGATCCCCGACCAGTCGTGGCACTCGTGGCCCTTTGACGAAGCGGTGGATTTCACCGAGACCGACGCAGAGGGTGGGCTCCAACTCTTCGTTCCAGCTCGCTGGGGTGTCATGGGGGACGACAAAACCAAGGAAGTGATGGCCATGGTCAGTTCCCCTGTGACGGTGGGGGGCACGCGTGAAATTCCCGTGTATATGGGATACACCCGTGGTCGTGGGAACTACTATCTGGAACCCTCCCTCACAAAACATATCTCCAATCACGATGACCGTTGGGAGCGCGAGGGGTACTCTGTCGATCTGGAGCGGGGCGAAGCCTGCGTCTACACGGTGGACATGGCCATGTTCCACGGTGTCTCGAAAGAGCAGGTGATGGATGTCCACAGTCTGACAGGCGACTATCTGCTGTTGTCGGCGCCAACGGTGAAGGTGGACTCGAAGAGAGCCCGCATCGATGTCGCCATCGCGGTAACGGGCGATGCACGATTGTCCGTCGTCGAGGCATCGACGGGCGAGGTTCTGTCGGCGACAGATCTGACACCTGGCAATGTGCAGAGCATCAAAGAAGAGGTTTCGCTCTCCAGCGCCGGTGCCGAGGTGAACGTGTTGCTCACCAACGCGGCGGGAGAACAAGTGTTGGTAGGAGGTACAGACGGTTAATGGCCTTTCGATCGAGAAACTACCCGCCTGAACACGGGATTCTGATTCCCCTGGCACATCAGAGACGGGTCATCAGAGATCTGCTCGGCAGCACGGCGATGCGCGCCTCCGATGCCGACTATCTTGCCGATCGCCTGGTGACCAATGATGGCCGCTGTCTATACAGCCACGGGAGTCGACAACTTCCGCACTACCTCGAGAATCTGAATGGCGGCAATGTCAATCCTGACCCCGACGTGCAGGTCGTATCCTCCTTTGGTGCCACGGCTCGTGTCGATGGCGATGGCGGTCTTGGCTACATGGCGTGCCGAGTGGGGATGGAGAAGGTCCTGGAGCTCACTGAGAAGTTCGGCACGGGAAGCTGCACGACGGGCAACCACTTTCACGTCGGTTCCGTGGGCACATGGACGCGGATGGCCGTGGAGAAGGGATACATCGGTATGGCCATGTCGGCGCACCGAAATCGCCCCGACCCGAACCAGATGATCACCCGGCTACCGAATGCTTCGCCTCTCAGTTTCGGGTTTCCCGCAGGCGACCAGCCTCCGCTGATCCTTGACATGGGCAGCAACATTCTCCCCGGTGATGAGGATCTGATGGAGAAGATGCCGCACGGCTATTTCAAGGCGATCGGCCTGTCCGCGAGCGTGCAGGCCATCTCTGGGATCCTCGCGGGGATCTACCGGGAGGAACTGACCCCTCCCAAAGGGAAATGGACGGCGAATCAAGGCGCCTTTCTCTGCGCCTGGGATGTTCGAGCCTTCATGGACATCGACGAATACACGGAAGAGATGGATCGATTCACTGCGGGGGCGCGAAAGATGCAGCCCCTTCCCTGTCTGAGCCGTGCCGAACTCCCTGGTGGCATGGAGTGGCAGTGGGAGCAGGACAATCGAGAGCGCGGTATTCCACTGGGTGACGAACACCGAGAGCAACTTGAAAACCTGGCAGCCGAAGTCGGCGTCGACTGTGGCTACGACCAATTCGAAGAGACGAGGTTCTAACATGACCAACGATTCCTGGCGCACAGGCATCTACCTGACACCCGATATCATTCAGAAACATCCCGTTTACGTCGAACGGCTGCGCGATGAAATTGGCCTCGACACGGTGGTGATTCCCTTCACCGGCGAACTGCCGGAAGAGGTGATGAAGTTGAGCCCCTATGGTGGCCGCACGCCGACGGATGCTGAACTGGATCAGCTCGTTCTGCGGCACTTCGATGGGCGCCCCATCGATCCGCGGGAGTACGAACAGGCCAAGAGCTTCTGTGGCCCCGCAGTAAACGCAAATGGAGATGACGCGGCATTTCGGGCCATTGTAGAGCAACTCAAGAACGCTGGGCTGAAGGTGTGGACCTACGGTGGCGCCTGGACGATCCGGCGACTCACGTTCTGCCCGTCGCGGCCTGACACGCAGCGATGGTTCGATGCCGCCTACGCACACTGGGCGACACAGTACGGCCTCGATGCCCTCGACATCACCCACACTCGTTACTCGATGGCGAGTTTCCCTCTCGGACTGTTCGGCTGCACGTGCGGCCACTGTGAGACAGCCGCGGGTGAGCTGGGTTACGACATGGGGAAGATGGTGGCCGATCTCAAGAGTGCGCGAGAAGGTCTTGGACAGCTTGACGGTGGGCGATTGGGCCAGGTGGCACGTCTCGGTTTCGGATTTTTCGACGTCGTCCAGGCTATGGGGCTCAAGTCAGGCGTTTTGGATTGGGTTCGTTTTCGCTGCGATCTGCTCTCAGACAATCTCCATCGTTTCCGCAACATCGTACACGACGTGGCGCCGGATGTGAAATTCGGAACGGACACCTATCCGTCCTCCATGTCCCTGACGGCGGGGCACGACCACCGGCGGTGGGGAGAGATGGCGGATTTCGCCAGTCCTCTCGTGTCTCACATCTCGGCGTTCACCTGCAACACGTTCATCGAGTGGGCGAGATTTCTCCAGGAGGAAGTGCCGAATCTCTCCGAGGAAGATGCCCTGCAGGTCGTATATCGCTTCACTGGTTATGATGGCATGGGACTACCGGAGACGGTGGATACCTATGGCGCCGACGAGCCAGCGACGTTGGCGTATCGGATCCCCCTGGTCGATCTGATTCTCCGAGATCTGACGAAAGCAAAACTGTATCTGCCACCTGATATGCCGTCCTATCCGATCATCCACGGTGAGGGGTGGCCGCGTGACGGGATCGATACGATCGTCAGCGAGGCGAAGAATCTCGGACACAATGGCATCATCTGGCAGGGGACGGACGAACTCATGGAATACGACTTCACTGCGTGATGCGCCCCGGAGACCGTCATGTATATCCAGGATCAGTTGAACCACGCGCATGTCAATGATGAGAACCTCGCCTTCTACAAGGCGATCGGTGTCGACTATCTCACGGTCAATCCACCGCCCTTTGCTGCGGGCATCAGCGGTGATCTTACGGGCCGAGAACAGATGGCTCAGTATCTCATCCAGGTACGAGATCAGGCCGCTTCGCACGGTCTGAAACTGATGAACATCGCTCTCACGGGCCCGGATGAGATCACGTTGGCGCGACCCGAACGAGATGCGAAGATCGGGCAATGGGTCGACGTGCTGCGCGCCATGGCTGACGCGGACGTGCCAACGCTGGGGTACAACTTCAAACCCATCGGCAATTTTCGGACACCTTCGGCCACCGGCAGAGGTGGAGCGAAATACAGCACCTTCGACTACGACCTGTGGCAGAAGACCAAGGGGGAGTGGCCGGACAAGCAGATCGATGAGCCCTCCATTTGGGCGAACATGCAGTATTTCCTCGACCGGATCGTGCCGGTGGCGGAGGAATGCGGTGTCCGTCTGGCTCTGCATCCAGACGATCCGCCCATCCCCGAAGCCATGGGGGGTGCCATGCGGATCGTGTCGTCACTGGATCAATACGAACGCATCTTCGAAATGGCACCGAGCGACGCCAATGCCATGCTCTTCTGCCAGGGGTGTGTCACCGAGATGGGCGTCGACGTATACGAGGCCATTCGTCGAATCGGCTCGCAGGGCAAGATCGTTTACGTCCACTTCCGCAACGTGAAGGGCTCGCGCCATTACTTCGAGGAGGTCTTCATCGACGAGGGAGACGTGGACATGATGAAAGCCATGCAAATCTACAAGGACGTCGGTTTCGAGGGCCCCTTCATGATGGATCACACACCCGGCATTCCGGGGGACACGGACGGGCGTGCAGGACACGCACTGGCCACCGGCTATATGCGCGCCGCCATCCAGTCCGTCTATGGCGTCAACTGACGGGGAATCTTGATCCGACTCCAGCCTCGGTCGTTAATCACAGTCGCCCCGGAGTCGGGCACATGGATCTCGGCGAGGTGAACGGTGACCAGGACGACGTGTCCCACTACGCGTTCACTCTCGTGCACAGTGAACGCCAGCAGGAGGGATATCTCGCATTTGGCTATGGCGACGTGCTGACGGGGGATGCAGATGGCGGAGACGTAGCGAAGGTCTGGCTGAATGGAGAGGTGGTCTACGAAAACCATGAGCGTCACGGCTTCATGCTGGCAGACACGACTTTTCCTCGAATTCACGCTCGCCTCAACCGCGGTGACAACCGGCTCTTGTTCAAGATTGGCAATGTCAGCAGAGATGCATGGATGGCGGCACACGTGGTCAATGAGGACGGCGATCGACTCTTTGATATCGAGTATGTGCTGCCCTCCCGAGGGCCGACGGCGGTGGACGAGGAAGCAGCAGGCACGCGACCTCAAGGGTTGGCGCTGCTGCAGAACTACCCCAACCCCTTCAATCCAAGCACGACGATCCGTTTCGAGGTATCCCAGCCTAGACCTGTGCGGCTCGAGATCTTCGACGCCGCCGGACAACGGTTGCGCACACTGGCGCAGGGGCTCTATGAGCCAGGAGTTTACGAGCACCGCTGGGATGGACGTGATGGGGCGGGTTTCAGCGTCGCCAGCGGCGCCTACATCTCCGTTCTTCGAGTGGGCGATACCACGCAATCACGGATGATGGCCCTTGTTCGATAATCCAATGAATCGTGTCCAGTCGATGTTCGCCCTGCTGACGGCCATGCTGGTCGTGGTGCCAGCGACGTCGTTCGCTTTCGACTACAGCGAGGCGCCCATGCTGGCCGCCGCCGTTGACAAGGGTGAACTGCCTCCTCTCGAGCAGCGTCTGCCACGGGAACCGATGGTCGTGAAACCGGTGGACGAGATCGGTCGCTATGGGGGGACATGGCACCGCATGATGAAGGGTTCCAGCGACTTCCATGCGTACGGTCGTTTGGTGTACGAACAGATGGTGCGGTGGCAGGTATCAGAGACGGGGGGGCTCGAAGTCGGACCGGGGCTGGTGCGCGAATGGGAATTCAAGGATGACGACCACACGCTACGGCTACACCTTAGACACGGACTGCGTTGGTCGGATGGGGCTCCATTCTCGGCCGATGATGTCCTGTTCTGGTGGCGTCATATCGCCAATGACCCCAACCTCAGCGGATCTCTGCCCAGCTACTGGAAACCCGGCGACACGCCGATGGAGGTGGTCAAAGCGGACAGCTTCACGGTGGATCTGCGTTTCTCCAAGCCCTATCCGCTGGCGTTGATGTATCTGGCGTTCAAGGGGAATCAGTGGCCCCTCGTCTTCGAACGGGCGGGCTTCTTCGCGCCGCGCCACTATCTGGAGCCCTACCTGCCGTCGGGGGCCGTCGATGTGGCCACGTATTCCATCTTCGAACAGAAGGCCAACGACTTCAATCCGGATCGACCCGTCATGTCCGCCTGGCGGGTAACCGAATGGGAGCCTGGCAATCATCTGCTGGCTGAGCGCAATCCTTACTACTGGAAAGTCGATCCGGAGGGCAACCAACTGCCCTATCTGGATCAGATCCGCATGGAGATTTTTCTCAATACGGAAATGATCAACTTCCGGGCTGTCACCGGAATGTTGCAGATGCAGCAGCGACACTTTACACGCGAGAATCTGCCGCTGTTGCGCTCCTTCACCGATGAACGCGACTACTCGATCCTGACATATCAGTCGGCGGGGATCCGTGCGATTATGCCCAATCTTCAGTACCCCGGTGACCCGGCGCTTGAGCAACTGCTGATGACGCGCGAATTCCGCATCGCATTGTCCCTGGCTATCGATCGCGATCTGATCAATCGCCTTTGTTACGACGGTACCGGTCGTATGACCGCCATGAAGCTGCACCCTTCCGCACCAGACTATGTGGAACTGACGGATGCCCCTGACTATGCCGTCTACGACCCTGATCGCGCCCGCGCCCTGTTGGATTCCATCGGTCTCGATCAGCGAGATGCCGATGGTTATCGCCTCGGACTCGATGGCAAGACGGTGAGTCTGATCATGGAGCTGGCCACCGTCGTCGGCCCTGATATGGACGCTGTCGAAATCGTGCGTTCTCAGTGGGAGGCGGTGGGGATCAAGACGGCGCTGAAGCCGGAGGAGCGCACGTTGTATTTTCAGCGCGTTGCTCAGAACGGCGAACACATGATCGGCGTGCAAGGCGCCGAGGCGACGTTTCCACTGCTGAGTTCGGCGCGCTGGTTTTCCACAAGCTTATGGTGCGAATGGGGACATCACTGGGCGCGTTGGTATTTGAGTGGGGGAGAACGGGGCATTGAGCCTCCACCTGAGGTGCAGCGCCTGCAGAAGCTGCAGGAGATTCTGTCGGTGACGGTCGATGCTAACGAGCGGAAGCGATTGTGGCTGGAGGTCATGCGCAACCATGCGGAGAATCTCTGGGTGATTCCCCTCGTTGCACAGTCGACGTCGATCGGCGTGGTGAGCAATGACTTCGGCAATGTACCTGAACAGGGTGTGGCGTCTTGGGTGGCCATGACGCCCGGCTACCTGAATCCGGAGACGTTTTTCAGCAAGAGTGCGCGCGCTTTGACCACGATGGACGCAGGTCGCTAGGAGTCGACTGCCTACATGCTGACCTACATCGTACGACGACTGCTGCGACTGATTCCCACACTGGTCGTCATCTCGATCATGACGTTCATCATCATCCAATTGCCGCCGGGGGACTTCTTCGATTCGCTGCAGGCGCAGTTGGCCGAGAGTGAGTCGCGTGCCGATCAGCAGGCTTTCGACGCTTTGCGCAAGCAATATCACCTCGATGAGCCGCTGTGGAAGCAGTATCTGTTCTGGATCGGTGGCTGTGTGCAGGGTGACTTCGGCTACTCATTCGAATGGCGCCGCCCTGTGGCCGACCTGATCGGTGAGCGTCTGGGGCTCACCTTCGTCATGTCTCTGGGGTCTCTCGTCTTCATGTGGGCCGTGGCGATTCCCATCGGTATCTATTCAGCACGCAACCGGCTGAAGTGGAGTGACTACAGTCTGACTTTCGTCGCTTTCATCGGGTTGTGCGTTCCCAACTTCGTCATCGCTCTGATCGCGATGTACGCCTCCGTCTTCTGGTTTGGGGGTAGTGCGGGTGGCCTGTTCTCTCAAGAATACAAGTACGCCGCGTGGTCTCTGGCGAAGGTATGGGACCTGCTGCGACATCTGTGGGTACCTGTCGTTGTTATCGGCGCCGCGGGGACGGCGACCATGATGCGGCTCATGCGAACGAGCATGCTCGACGTGCTCGACAGAGCCTATATCACGACCGCTCGTGCAAAAGGCCTGGCAGAACGCTGGGTGATTTACAAGTACGCCGTCCGCGTCGCCATCAATCCCATGATCAGCATCATGGGATTGCAGATCCCGCAATTGGTCTCCGGTTCGATCATCGTCGCCATTGTCCTTGGATTGCCGACGACGGGGCCGCTCTTCTACCGAGCCCTGGAAACGCAGGACATGTATCTGGCAGGCACCTTCCTCATGCTGCTGGCCATTCTCCTGCTGCTCGGCAATCTGCTCGCGGATATCCTGCTTGCCCTCGTCGATCCGAGAATCCGACTTGAGTGAGATCAGCGATACGCTGTCCACAGCGGGCCAATGGCAGCTCGCGTGGATCAAATTCCGTCAGAATCGGGTCGCTCTCGTGTCCGGTGTCATCCTGGCCTTGATGTATCTGATGACCCTGTTCAGCGGGTTTCTGGCCCCCTATGAGCCTGACCATCGCTTCGCGCGGCGTGCCTACGTGCCACCCCAGGGGTTGCACCTGTTTTCCCCTGACGGTCTGCACCTGCCTTTCGCCTACGGATTGACGGAACGCCTCGATCAGGCGGGCCGGACGATCTTCGAGCACGACACAAAGAGGCGGTATCCGTTGCAGTTATTTGTGCGGGGTGATACGCACGGCTTCCTGGGCTTTGAGACCGATCTCCATCTGTTTGGCATCGACGGTGGTGACAAGGAGGGCCTGTTTCTGTTCGGCACCGATCGCCAGGGCCGTGATCTGTTGTCCCGCATCCTGTATGGAGCGCGCATCTCACTGACCATCGGCCTCATCGGCGTGACCATCAGCGTCGTGCTCGGCGCCGTGCTCGGCGTGACGTCCGGATACTTCGGCGGCTGGGTCGACGAACTGATGCAACGCACAGTGGAGATGCTGCGCGCCTTCCCTCAGATCCCACTGTGGATGGCGCTGTCTGCCGCGATTCCGCCCGACGTCGATCAGATCACGAGTTATTTCATGATCACCCTCATCCTCTCCCTGCTCGGTTGGACATCGCTGGCCCGCATCGTTCGAGGAAAGGTGTTGTCTCTTCGTAGTGAAGAGTTCGTGATGGCGGCACAACTGATGGGCGCAAGCCACAAGCGGGTGATCTTCCGTCACCTGATCCCCGGCGTGCTTGGAGAGATCATCGTCGTCGCCACCATCGCCGTGCCGACCATGATCCTCGCAGAAAGTGCGCTCTCGTTCCTCAACCTGGGTATTCGCCCTCCCATGACGAGTTGGGGCGTGTTGTTACAGGAAGGTCGCAACCTCTCGACGCTGTATTTCCATCAGTGGCTGCTGCTACCTGCGCTGTTCATCGTCATCACGGTGTTGTCCTTCAACTTCCTTGGCGATGCATTCCGCGACGCCGCCGATCCGTACACAGAGTGAGGCCATGAGCGACGCGCCCAGGGACATTGCCCTCGAGATCGAAGACCTCAAGGTGGAGTTTGATACCCTGGAGGGTGTCGTCTCGGTGCTGAAGGGTGTGGATCTGGCCGTCCACCGCGGCGAGGCGGTGGGTCTGGTGGGAGAAAGCGGTTCGGGGAAGAGTGTGACGGCCATGAGCGTGCTTCGACTGCTGCGAGAGCCTCCTGCACGCCTGTCCGGATCGATCAAACTGCACGGCAGTCAGGGTGGCGAGTCGACGGATCTGGCCAAACTGGACCCGGGCAGTGAGCGGATGCAGCAGATACGAGGCAACGACATTGCCATGGTCTTCCAGGAGCCCATGAGCTCGCTGTCACCCGTATTCACAGTGGGGCACCAAGTCGCTGAGGTGATCTGGCTCCATCAGGACAAGAGTCGACCGCAGGCCTACACGGAAGCCGAAGAGATCCTCGAGCGTGTCGGCATTCCAGAACCGGCACGCGCGGCCAGGCAATATCCCCACAATCTGTCAGGTGGCCAGTTGCAGCGCGTGATGATCGCCATGGCGCTGGCGTGTCAGCCCATGCTCGTGATCGCCGACGAACCGACGACGGCATTGGATGTGACGATTCAGGCGCAGATCATGGATCTACTTCAGGAACTGCGGGAGACACTGAATCTGGCCGTTCTCCTCATCACCCACGATCTGGCCGTCGTGGCTGGCTTCTGCGAGCGCGTGAATGTGATGTATATGGGGCGCGTCGTGGAGGAGGGTTCCGTCATGGACATCTTCCAGCGCCCTACCCATCCCTACACCCAGGGATTGCTGAATAGCATTCCCCGCCCAGGTCAGCAGCACAAGGAGCGTTTCCCGGCGATCCGTGGTACCGTGCCTGATCCTCGCCACGTGCCGCCGGGCTGTGCCTTCGGACCACGCTGCGATCATTTCGAGGCGAATCTGTGTGATCGCCCGGGGCCGGTGGAAGCGGTAAACCTCAACGACGGCCATCAGGCGCGCTGCTATCGCACGGACACATCGAGGCCCTATGGCGGATGATCTGATCCTGTGCGTGCGTGAGCTGAAGACGTACTTCCCTGTCCTGCGCGGATTGATCCGCCGCCCTGTAGGTTGGGTCAAAGCCGTGGATGGCGTGAGCCTCGACGTTCATCGTGGAGAGATCCTGGGTCTGGCCGGCGAGAGTGGTTGTGGCAAGACGACGACGATCCGCAGCATCATGCGCGCCATCGAACCCACGTCGGGGACCGTCGAGTTTCACGACGGGGACACGTTCAAGATGGTGACGGAGATGGACGCGGATGGTCTGAAGCAGATTCGCGCGAAAATGCAGTATGTCTTCCAGAACCCCTTCTCTGCGCTGGATCCGCGCATGACGGTCAAAGATATCGTCGCCGAACCCCTCGTGATCCGCGGGTCACTGACGGGGAGTGAGCTTTCTGATCGCGTGGGTGAGTTGCTCGTCCGCGTCGGACTCAATGCGGCCCACATGAATCGTTACCCGCATGCGTTCAGCGGCGGCCAGCGTCAGCGCATCGGCATTGCGCGGGCCCTCGCGCTGGAACCGCAACTGCTCATGTTGGACGAGCCGGTGTCCGCCCTCGATGTGTCGGTGCAGGCGCAGATTCTGAATCTGCTTCTGGATCTGCAGCAGGAGACGGGCATGACCTACCTGATCGTGGCGCACGACCTCAGCGTCCTCGAGCGGGTTTGTGACCGGATCGCGGTCATGTATCTCGGGCAAATTATGGAACTGGACGAGAGCAGACGTCTCTTCTCCGACCCCCGCCATCCTTATACACAGTCGCTGCTGTCGGCGATCCCCGTGGCTGATCCGACGGCCACCAGTGATCGGCAGGTCTTGGAAGGGGATACGCCCAACCCGGCCGATTCGCCCACAGGGTGCAAGTTCAGTGGTCGGTGCCCCCTGGCCGAGGAACGGTGTGTCAATGAGGAGCCGGCCATCCGCGTCCTGGATGACGGCAGGCTGGTGCGCTGTCATCTTGGGGAAGACGGCACAGGTACACATCCTTAAGAGTGCGTCATCACCCGCTCCAGGGACGCGTCCTATGCGGTGCTTCTATCGACGTCTGATTTGCCGTATGACCACGCTCTGAACTGACAACTGTCACCGACAGTTCATCGGGCTTCTCAGGCACGATTCCACTGGCCGAGAATATCCTCACCGTGGTATGGATCTTGAATGGGAAGCCCGCTGAGATTGGGTTGGCCTGCGGATTGATGACGGTGTACACGGAATGCGTGGAATAGGCGCTGCTCCAGTCCCATTCGGTCGTCAACGCATCATTGTTGCCACGGTATTTGGGAATCTGCTGAATACTGCCCGTCGTTTCGTCGACCCCTGGCTCTGAGAAATACATGCCGCCACCGCTGGTGTGTTTCGTCTGCGAATCGAAGGGTGAATTGATTCAGCCGAAGGAGATTCGCCACCGGATGTTCGATGGGATTCATTTCGAGCACCTCCACTCTGAATTCGAAGGAGCCGTTTTTGAAGTTGACGGGTGTCTCCCAGTTTTTCGGCGCCTACCGGCAGCATGGTCGCCAGCAGGCAAACGAATGCGTACGCCACAACTACATCACGCGTTCTCGGCAGAAAAGCCCGGATCTTCTCGCGATGGGAGATCATCTGATAACAAACCCCTAGTCAAGCCCCAGCCGTTCCCACACCTCATCGAACTCTCGCTGCGTCACGTCGTCCAATGGTGGTATCGTATCGGGGGCGCGAAAGTGCGAATGGGCGATCACGCCCTGCCGGCAGAGGATCTTCTTGTGCACGACGCCATTGAGCCGGAGTACCGGCTGAATCTGCTGCTCCCAGGCCTGTCGAGCGCCGATCTCATCTCCCGTCTGCCACAAGTCCCACACACGCACAAAGGCGTGCGGCAGACTCGGCCATGGCATGGTGCCCTGAGAGCCCCGGCGCAGTTCCTCGATCAGCTGCGTGCCGCTTGCGCCTCCCAACACCGTGACTCGGTCACCACACTGGTCAACACAGTCCTTGATCGCATTCGGGGTCGGTGCGCTCTCGACCTTGGCGTAGCGAAGATTATCACTGTCCTCGGCCAGCTCTTTCAGCAGGGTTCCGCCGACCTTCCCACTGACCTCCTGTACAAAGACCGGAAGCTCCACGGCTTTGCACAGGGCTGCGAAATACTGGCGAATCAGTTCCGCCGATGCATCGGGAGGTGTGCCCATCACGGCATCCACGCCGAGCTCCTGCGCCCGCAGACTGTGTTGGATGGTGGCGCGCGTCGAGGGTGCGCCCGTATTCGTGACAATGGGGACGCGTGAGCGAGTCTGATCTACGACGATCTGCGTGACATGATCCTGCTCGGCTTCGGTGAGCTTCGGAATTTCGGTGGCGAAAGCGATCCCAAAACCGTGCACACCTGCGTCGATGCAGTGGTCGACGAGCTGGCGCAGGCTCTCATCATCGACACGGTCCGCCTCATCGAACGGCGTGATGAGGATGGGAACAACGCCGTGGAAGTGCGGTGGGCTCATGGTGTCGTTGGCAGCGCGTCGAGGAGAGACTGCGCCTGTTCGCGCTTGGTGGGATCGGGATCGCGCGCGACGATCCGCTGCAGCACCGAACGGGATCTCGGATCCCCCTGGGCGGCCATCTCCAGGGCCATGTCGTCGCGTTTACCGTGATAACTGTCGTCGTATTCCTCCACCTGTAGGTTCAGCGTCGACCAGTAGTTGCGATAAGGACTGTCCGCCGGCCAATCGGCGTAGATCTCGTCCCATGTCTGTGGTTTCGTGTGCGGCAGCAAGGATCCCGGCGCAATCGGTTCGCTGATCTTCTGATACCTGGAATCGACGGACAGGCGAAGGGCATCGGTCTTGTTCGGCACACCGCGATGCACGGCCATGCTGTGGAAGAACAGGACGTCGCCTGCGGCAAAGGAGCCACCGCGCCAGCGGCCTTCGAAGGACTCGGTGATCTCAATGCCTCCGGCGCCAAGGCCTGGTTGAAAGTCATAGAGGCCGCCAACATGCGAACCTTCGGCAATCTCGACTCCTCCCATGGAGGAGGGCAGGTCGCCAAGAGGGAACCAGGCTGTATACGTATCGGGCGTGCCTTGAATTGGGATGAAGTCCTGGTGCGGGGGTGTCGTAAACGCGTCACGACGGGGAAAGATGGCGCGCGTGATCAGGCGGGGGTGGGGGAGGATCGGCTCGCCGCACATACGCTCGAGCAATCCTACCAATGCCGGATCATGCTGCAGGGCGTGGAACTCCTCGATCCGATTCATGCGCCGGATGATCTCCATATACGGATCTTCCGGTTCGACGCAGAAGCTGCTCGGGTCGGCGGTGGCCTCGTTGAGCGGGCTGTCCGTGTGCAGCCAACCTGCCTTGTAGGCGATGGTGAGAAACCTCTGCCGCAGCGCGAAGATTCGATCGGGGTTCAGTAGACCTCGCACAACGAGGTACCCGTCGCGATCCATTCGCCGTGCAAGTTCACGACCGTCATCGATGATGTCACTGGAGTCGAGGAAGGGTTGCGTCTGATCCATGGTCGCTACCGATTGTTCCCCGTTGTCGTTTCCCATGCCAAGTGGCGCTCCCAGGCCTCGGGCCCTCCGATGAGGAACAGTCTGCCCGAACCCGAAGGCAGAACCACGTTTCTCAGGTCCCGCCCCTCGTACGATACACCACTGAGCACGTCATGGAAATGGTCGGTTGCTGCCAGATAGTGTGGGAAGTAGCCAAACTCGAGATCGATCGGTTGTTCTTTCTCGACGTCGGCATTGAAGGCCATCAGATAACGATCGCCGGTGAGCTCGTGGACGAAGGTACGTCCATGCAATTGCTCAAGATTCTCCCAGTAGACGACCTCGACATCAGCCTGTGGTCGCAGTCGCAGCAAGAGAGGTTTCACCGGATCCAGGCGCCGGCTGATCCGGGCGGCCTCATCATAGTGAGGGAGGGGCTGGCCCTTATAGTCGAGAAAGTGCTCGTCGTAGTACCCCTGCCGATTGGGCTGGGCATTTGAGGCGTAGGCATAGAAGAAGATCCCACGGGCCCCATGGAAGAGAGCTGCCCACACCTGGTAACGCATCTCGGCGCGCGTCGGTGGACGCATGCCACGGTACGCGGGATCGGCCTGGTCACTGGCCGCCGTGCGTCCCCAACTCTGCGCCATGATCCACAGCTGGGCATCGATTGAAGCGGCAGCTCGTGAGAAGCGGGCGATCTGACGCTCATAGTATGAGCGCTGGGCGTGGTGGCTCACGGGGCCACTGCGAGAGTTGGTAAAGAAGGGATAGCAGTCGTAGCCGATGACGGCCGGTTGAATCTCACGTACAGCTCGCTCAGCCGAGGTAGCCCGATTGTAGAGGACGATCACCGGATGATGAGGGTCGATGTCGGCGACGCGACGGGTGATGTCGGCAATGTGTGGGAAGAAGGGGCTGTCTGGTGGGATCTCCTCGACGATGCTATAGGCGAGCAGAGAGGGATCGTTGCGGTGCTTGTGGGCGAGTTCTTCGTAGAAGGGTTTTACCTGCGTCTCGATGGCAGATTCCCAGCGGGCCTCCCACCAACCCTGGTTGAGCAGATACATGGGCATGCCTCCCCCCTGAGGCACCATGCGAATGCCGTGTTCGCGGCCCTTGGCCAACCACAACGGTAGGAACTCAGAACTCAGATTGTTGATCCACACGGTATCGAAGTTGTGCGCCCGCAGGTCTCGACACAGTGTGTCGATCTGGTCCACCAGTGAAGCACCTGCTGCGGCCATAGTGGGTACGGGGCCATTTCCGCTGGCATACACGCCAAAGGGGAATACGTCGCTTACGCTACCGGGACGGGGATCCGGGTCCTGGGAATCTTCGTTGCTGGCCTCAGCGGCTTGGGTCTGAGCGCCTTCAGCCCGACGCGGAGCCTGGGTCTCGGCTTGAGCACCGGCACAAGGTGCCCCCGTGCCGGCCAGGACTATCCCAGCCAGCACAGTCAGCGTCAAAGCCACCTGCACGGTCGACGATCGTCTCAATTTCATCAATCTGATCCATCGTTGCGGATTTCCGGCAAGCTTCTGGGGGGCCTAAGTTCCATGCCGGGTTTTCTCTATAAAACCATAGGAGTGTAACGATGCCATTGAAGGTAGCTTTCCTCGGCGCATGGCACAGCCACGCCACGATGCACGTGCGCGAAGCCGCCGAACGCCCCGAAGAGGTCGAGCTGATGGCCATGTACGACCCGGAGGCGGAGGTCATTGCTCGGAATCTCGAACGCTGGGCCGAGTATGGACTCACCATTCCTGTCGTGCCCTCCCAGCAAGATGTGTTGGACAGCGAGGCGGAGGTGGTCATCGTGGAAGGCCACGTCTATCAAAATCTCAACTACGCCGAGGCCGCACTGCAGGCGGGGAAACACGTGATCCTCGAGAAGCCGGCCGGCGTCGATCTCGACCAGCTGCATCGGATCCACGCGCTGGCCCAGGAGAAGAAGCTACACCTCAACATGGCCTACATGTGGAGATACAACCCGGCCATTCAGGAGATCCTGAGACTCCACGCGATGGGTGACCTGGGGCAGGTCTGCCAGTATCGGGGCCACATCCCCAAACCGAAGGCCTGGCACAAAGAACTCGCCCTGGAGTACACCCTCTATCATGGGGCAGCCTACTTCGAGATGGCGGGGCATCTTATCGATCTGATGGTGGCCTTTCTCGGTGAACCCACACGCGTTCTGCCGGCATTGGGGCGGCACTATGGAGAACGACAGGATGTAGACAATGCCATGGTCATACACGAATGCTCCGACGGTCTGGGCATGGTAGACACGACGGCGATGCAGATCGGCATGGATCGCCGCGTAGAAGTACACGGCACGGGAGGAACGGCCCTGCATGAGCCGCTGGGATCAAACAACCTGCGTATGTTTCTGGAGAAGGAGATCGACGGGTATCCCGCTGGAGAATGGGTGGAGCGCGAGTTCACACCCGAACAGGCGAAGGCGGGTTCCCTGCTGCGCGAGATGGCGGCGTGCATCGACGGCAAGACGCCGGATTTCTCACTTGCCCATGATCTGGCGGTGCAGCGAACCCTCCTGCGGGGTTGTGGGGTCGATGATGGGCGCGCCCTCGCCAAAACACCTGCCTAGAGGTGTCTGATCAGTACTTGCTATCCTTGCTGGTGAGCGAGCACCAACGGGCGGACATCAGATGATGCAGCAGGGCGTCCGTCGCTTCGGGTGACGCGAATCGTTCCAGGGCCTGAATCGCGTTGGCTCGGACATAACGGTTCTCATCGTCCAGGAGGGGACTTACGTCGCGGGTCGAGGAATTGGCCTCGGGTCCGATGCGAGCCAGCGCGCCAGCCGCGTTGAGTCGAACCCGCCAGTCCTCATCTTTCAGGGCGGTGGCCAACTCGCCGGTCGAGTTCGCGTCGCTGAGAATCCCCAGCGCTTCGGCCGCATTGCGGCGAACCCACACATTCTCGTCCTGCAGGGCCTGACGTATCGTCGGTGCCGCCGCTGCCACTGGCGAGCCGATCGTGCCCAACACATCCACGGCCGTGGCACGCACAGCCCAATGGCTGTGGGTGGAAAGGTCTACGAGGGCATCTATCGCCGACGGTCCCAACGCCGCCAGGGCGTGGGCCGTTGCCAGGTCGGCGGGATTGCCTCCGGCGGGGTTGGCCGGCGACTTGGCGGTTTTGCTTTCCCCGTGCTGGGCGGCCTCTTCTCGCAGGGCGTCGACGAGGGGCGGTACGGCCGGTTCGCCGATCCCGGCCAGCGCATAGGTGGCCTGAAGCCGCGTGGATTCGTCATCCCCCAGCAGCTGTTCGATCGCCGTCGCCGAGTCGACTCCGTTTTCAGCGGAAGGACTGTCGGAGGCGCCGTGCAGCCAATCCCACTGGTAACGTGAGACGCCATCGGCGTCAGGCCATTCGAGGTTGGTCTCAGCCCGGGCGGTATCCGGCGTCACAGGCTCTTCCATCCGCATAAACTGGAACTTGAGCATGTGACGATGACGGGGTGTGGTGTTTTCGCCGCCGCGATGCCAGATATCGAAATTGACGATGGCGACCATGCCGGCCGCTCCCGTGATAGACATCTCCAGCGTCGGATCGGCTTTGATGGCGACCGTCGTGTCGTGATGTTGGTAACCGGGAACGATCGCCGTGGCGCCCATATCGGCACTGACGGCCTGGGGATAGTAGAAGGCCATGACCCAGCGTCCGCGATGATGTCGCGCGTTCTGATCGTACACATAGTCGTCCTTGTGCCATCCTTGCGATTTCGATCCGGGCGGCCGGTGGTGGCAGTGCCGATGGGGATGCATGATGTAGCCGGGGCCGAGAATCCGTGTAAGGGCGGCGCTGACGTGGGGGGCGTCGAAGACACGCTGGATCTGCGGGACCCGGGGAAGGATGTTGTTGCCCGGGTTGCCCTCCTGCTCCATGACGCGATCGAGACGCTCGCACATGTCCTCGTGGAATTCCGGGGGATTATCGTCAGAACAACCTTGCGACGGATCGCTTTCGATCAGGGCGTAGCCGTCGGTGATGAAGCGTCGCAGGGCATCGTCGGAGAAGGCATGGTCAGTCATGGTGGCCATTCGGTGTCGTTTGTGGGTCTCGTTGGGGTGCAGATCACAGCATGATCGTCATTTGACCTGGGTGTGTGCAAGCCCTGAGGAATCTTCGACCACGGGTGTCGGCTCGACGCATGCTGTAGATTGACCACGTCGGCGCTGTGACGCCAAACTATCAGACGGTGGCATGGTGCGAGATCGCCGCACAGGTCACCTCCCCCGAAGGAAACTGATGTCGTCAGATGCCCGGGCTGCCCTGAAGCAGCATTTCGATTTCGACGATTTTCGCCCCGGCCAGGGCGAGGCCGTGGGACATCTTCTGGCGGGACACTCAACGGCGGCCGTTTTCCCCACCGGCGGTGGCAAATCTCTCTGTTACCAGCTTCCGGCCCTGCTGCTGCCCGGGCTGACACTCGTGGTGTCGCCGCTGATCGCCCTGATGAAAGATCAGATCGATGCCCTGCAAAGGCGGGGGATCGAGGCGGCACGACTGGACTCGAGTCTCAGTCTCGATGAGTACCGGTCGGTGATGGACGGCGTGCGATCCGGCCAACTGCGTCTGCTGTATGTGGCGCCCGAACGCTTCAACAACGAGCGATTCCGCGAGGCGATCAGCGGCATCCGCATCAGTCTGTTTGCCGTCGACGAAGCGCATTGCATCTCGGAGTGGGGTCACAACTTCCGTCCCGATTATCTGAAGCTGGCAGGTTTCGCCCGTCAGTACGAGGCTGAGCGTGTGCTCGCCCTCACGGCGACGGCGACACCTCGTGTGCTGGATGACATCTGTGCGGGTTTCGATATCCGACCCGAGCACGCGGTACGCACCGGTTTCTATCGCCCCAATCTGGGCCTGCGAACGACGGTGACGTCCGTGTCAGATCGAGATGATGTGCTGTTGGCGGCGCTGCGTGAACGACCGCCGGGGCCGACGATCGTGTATGTGACTCTGCAGCGAACGGCGGAAGAGGTGGCGCGGTGCCTTCAACAGGCGGGACTGACCGCCCAGGCCTATCACGCGGGGATGAAGGACGAGGAACGTGCCGCTGTGCAGGACGCTTTCATGGCTTCAGACTCGTCCATCGTGGTGGCAACCATCGCCTTTGGAATGGGCATCGACAAGGCCAACATCCGCTACGTCTATCACTACAATCTGCCCAAGAGTCTGGAGAACTACGCACAGGAGATCGGCCGCGCGGGAAGGGATGGTGAGATCTCCATCTGTCACAGTCTCGTCTGCGCCGATGATCTGACGGTGCTGGAGAATTTCATCTACGGCGACACACCTGACCCTGAAGGCGTGCGCGGCCTTGTCGATGACGTCTTCGCCCGTGAGACGGAGTTCGACGTGAGTCTTTACGACCTCTCCTCGCAACACGATATCCGGCCTCTTGTGCTGCGAACCTTGCTGACTCGATTGGAGTTGGACGGCTATCTGGAGGGGGGAACGCCTTTCTACTCGGCGTACAAGTTTAAACCGCTGGTCGAACCCGAGCAGATTCTGGATCGCTTTGATGGCGAACGTCGAGCGTTTGTGAGCAACATGTTCGACTCGGCAAAGCAGGGGCGGGTCTGGTTTCAGCTCGATCCGGCACAGGCGGCCATCGACCTGCGCGTTGATCGTCTACGGGTGATCCGCGCTCTCGACTGGATGGGTGATCAGCAGTTGCTCGAGGTGCAGGCAGGGGGCGTGCGCAACAGATATCGACGTCTGCGTCTACCCGATGATCCGCAGGCCATGGCCGACGAGCTGGCTGCCTACAATCTGAAACGCGAGGAGGCCGAGACGAGTCGTTTGCTTCAGGTGCTGGACCTGTTCGGTCTCGAAGGATGTCGCGCCGAGGCCCTGGGGTCGCACTTCGGCGAGCAACTCGAAGCACCCTGTGGTCAGTGCACTGGCTGTCTCGGAGAGGCTGAACCGGCGTCGTCGCGTTCGACGCAGACCATCGTGGATTCGTTGTGGAGTCGAGTGCAGCCGACGGTGGCCGGCGCTGAAGAGGCGCTGGGTTCGCCTCGTGCGGTGGCACGATTCCTCTGTGGGCTCAGTTCACCCCGTAGCGGGCGAGCCCGCCTGGCAAAGGACCCGCTCTTTGGCGAACTCAGTGACGTGCCGTTTCAGGATGTGCTCGAGTGGGTGTCGGTCTCAGGCGACCACTGATAACGCACTGATCACGCCCGTGACCCCCGAGCGATTTCGAGCTCGCATCTCGGCCCGATTCATGCCATCCCGCAGCGACCAGTTCCACTGTCGGTCGGTCGGCTGCCACGGCCCCCCATCGATGCGTACCTCGTAGGTCTCGAAATCGGGCGTCGTCGTTTCCATCCACAACGCCAACTGACGGCCGTCCTGCTGACTCTGTGCTGTGAAGCGTGTCTGATTCAAGGTCGGATACAGGTCGGCGCGCCGGTTCGAATGGGTGGAGAAGTGACGCAGCGGGGGCACCTGATCATCGGCCCAGTTGAGATATCCATTCCACGACCACACCTCTGTACCCTGACTTACCGGCAGAGGGCGGGACCGGCTGAACACATCGAATCGTGGGATCACCCGGAAGTGGCAGAAACTGCGAAAGAGGAACATGGCTCCATGCTCACCTGAATTCACGGCATGTTCGTAGTCGCCGTCCCAGTAGGAGATCGGTAGATCCTCTACCAGCGCGTCGAGATCCTGCCGGTAGAGAAAGGGGCGCTCCCATGTCTCCACCTTGTCGAGTCGCTCGACGAGGGCCTGATGGATCTCTTCGGTGTCGAGGGGGGTCAGAGTACGACGATCGAAGAAGTAGTAGTCGCGCGTGGCATCGAGATGGATCCACTTGGCATGGTCATTCGACCAGACTTCGCAGATCTCGTGCCCCGTCATGCCTTCGCTGTGGAAGTTCAGGTGGCGGGCAACGAGACCGAAACTCTGCAGTGCAGCCACGAGTACGACGTTCGGATAGAGACACATCTTGTCCCGGCGTCGTTGCGAATACTCGTTCAATTCGATGCTGCAATCCTCGCCCCGACGCAGGTCGATCCAGTCGAGGACATTCCACGGAAAGTGGCTGCAGTTGTCGAGGGGAATGTGATAGGCCCATCGGTGCAGACGCTGGATCGTCTCAAACTCCGTCTGTGCGCCGGCGATGACAGCGTCCAGTTCGCACTCGACGCGTAACTGCCGCAGCTGACGGCAACGCGGGTCTTCGTGCGGCATGTCATAGGAGGATCGCTGAATTTGCGCATTCTCTGCTGCAGCCACACGAGGCTTGTTCTGAGGACGGATGGCGACCTGCGCTTCTATGGTCACACTCTCGAGGGATGGTGAGAGCCGGCGATCGGTCGTCGAGAAATCTGCTCTGAGTTGGACGTAGCGCCCCGAAACCTCGGCGACGGGGGTGCCCGGTTTCCAGGTCGACCATTCGGTCCAGCCCGATTCGGGTGCGTCCCCCGGGTCGTCCCGCAGAGTACCATCAGAGGACGCATCGTCAGTCGTCGGATGGGGGCCCGAACGCACGCACAGATCCAACGTGGTCGACTCGGGTACATCCATGGCGCAGCGCAGCTGCAGCTGTTCGACCGTCCAATCGCCCTTGATGGCTTCATCCTGTTCGCCCGCTGCATCGAACACGGGGGAGACCCATTCACCCACCGACACGTATCGATCCAGTAGCAGGCGGATGACGTATTCGCCGCGTTCCTGTGTCCACGTGACGCCGTCGTCGTGGCTGATCCTGCTGGCATGGGGAAGTTCGACGGGATCTGGCTGGCCCTTGGTGGCCTCACGATCGTCGGCGATCATGATCTGCCAGCCCACGCCTCCATCGACGGCACTGAAGAGGATCTCGTTGTCTCCCGGTCGTAGCGCGTCCGCGGGAATGTCCACGTAGTACCAGCGACTCCAGGACAATTCCTGATACTGTCGTGCGTCCGGTGTGGCCTGCGAGGAAGGGGGGCGCAGCACCGTTACCCCATTGATGGACAACTGCAGTGTGGTCTGGTTTGCTTCGTCTTCGATGCCGACGAAACCGATCTGGACGGGTGTGCCATCAGCAATGGGGAGGTCGAGGGTTTTGCTGATCTGGGTGGTTCCGTCGAGTCGCATGAAGGGCTGGATGCCATGATCATCAGAGCGACCCGAACCTGGCGAATCACTCTCGACCACTTCGCCACGAAACAGGTGGATCTGATCCTCCGCATCTCCCTTCCACAAGCCCAGGGCTCGATCCGCATCTTCATACAGCGCGGCGGCGTCGAAGGTTGTCGTGACAGCTTGTGAATCCGTTTCGCTCGCGGCGATCGGATCGTCCAGGGATGGTCGTGTCGTGTCTGTCGTCATCGGTTCTTCTCGACTGGGTTTGTCAGCTGGGTCTGGTCAGGTGGCAGGGAGTTGGATCCTGGCCAGATAGATGCTCGTTTTTTCTTCGTGAGAGGAATAGTAGGTCATCCACAGCTCGTCGTCGTGCCACACCAGGCCGGGGTAGGAACAGTCGCCACCACTGGGAAGAATCAACGCCGGCTCGTAACTGGTTCGGGTCATGCGGGCCAGAATCGTGGCGGCCTTGCCATCCTCGCCTTTTCCGCGCGCTGAGGCCCACAGTCCACGTTCAGGTACGGAAATGAAGTTGGGCCCACCGAGACTCGCCTCGATCTGTGCGAAGGACCAATCCCGGTACGGGGGATGACTTGAGCCGATCCAATCAGGCCGGATGAGAGCGATCATTTCACCATCGGGCATGATGCGGACCGTGGTTTCGCTCGCCGTCCACGTGTCATTCGGCAGGATGAACTCGGTGATATAGGTCCAATCCAGGCCGTCGTCGGTCGAATAGAGAAAGCCGCGACGGGGATTGGTGCCGATGCCCAGCTTCGACACGCTGTAGGCCACACCCTCATGCCACGTAGCACGCCACAACCAGTGATCCTCGGCCAGGCAGCGAGCCGGCGCCGTGTAAGAAACGCCATCGTCGGAAAAACAGACGCGAGGGCTGCGGGTGAGATACTGCCCGTCGTCGGTCATGAAATTGGCGCTGGTGAGCAACATGACGCGGCCATCGGGCATGATCGAGAGCTTCGGATCACGCAGATCGATACCCTCTTCACCGATGTTGGCGACATTGCGCCACGTGTTGCCGTCGTCCGATTGCAGCACGCGGATTGTGGCCGGGCAATGTTCGTGACCCGCCGCCTCACGGCAGGTGCAGAGCCAGCCTTGGCCGAATCGGGTCAGATCGGTAAACGCGTTGTGCGGTGCGTGATCCCAGATCTTGACCAGGGAGAGGATCTCAGGTGACGCCATGATCAATCGACTCCTGACTCGTTGAGGTCAGCAGGCCGTGGTTTCTATTCCACAGTCTCTATTCTGGGCCCAGCTTGCGTCGATAGGCCCAACCATTGTTGACGTAACCCTTCCAGTTGTCTTCAAAGCGCTGATGCCACTGCTCCGGCACGTCCCCCTTGGAGACAGCCGGCACACCTGCCCAGAACGTGCCTGGTGGAATCTGCGTCTCTTCGCGTACGACTGAACCGGCCGCCACGAGGGCACCCTCGCCGACGACGGCGCCGTCGAGTATAGAGGCGGCCATGCCGATGACGGCACGGGTGCCGACCGTGCAGGCGTGAATGAGACAATTGTGACCAACCGTCACTCGGTCACCCACGATCGCCGGCAGGTCTCTGCTGCAGTGGACGATGGTGCCGTCCTGGACATTGGTGTCCTCGCCGATGACGATCTCGGCAATGTCACCCCGCAACACACAGTTGTACCACACCGACGCACGAGCGCCGATTGTGACGGTGCCCATGAGCATGGCGTTGGGGGCGACGAAGGCATCGTCGGCGATGGTGATGTTGTCGACGAATCCCTCCGGTCGCAGGGTGACGGCCGGATGGGGGTATTGACTCGGGTCGTCGAAGGACGCGGCATCGGTCATCAAGTGCCTTCCTTTGGATAAAGGGCCTTCAACAGGCGCACCAAACGCGCATCGCGATCGGCTTCGAGCTGCTCCATGCTCTTGCCGTCGACGAACTCGTCGATGCCATCGATGACGGCCTGTCGTGCCGAGTCAGGAACGGTCTCCCACTTGGCCAGGTCGGCGATGATCGGTTCGCCCGCCGTGGGGACCAGCTTCTCGAAGAACTCGCGATAGCCACCGCGGCCACCACCCAGATGGTAGATCAGGTGTTGACCCATGAGGGCGAAGCGCAACCCGGGGCCCGCATAAAGAGCCTTGTCCACATCCTCCACCGTCGCCACACCTTCGTCAACCAGGTGCACGGCCTCGCGCCACAGTGCTGCGGCCAGTCGATTGCCGATGTATCCGAGGGCTTCCTTCTTCAAGACCACGGCGATCTTGCCCATGGCCTCGTAGAACTGGACCGTCGATTCCATCGCGGCTGCGTCGGTGGCCGTGCCAGGCACCAACTCCACCAGCGGAACCAGATGGGGTGGATTGAAGGGGTGGGCGAGGAGGAATCGTCCCGGATGCTGCAGCGATTGCTGCATTCGACTGGGCAGCAGACTCGAAGAGCTGCTGACGATCGTCGCCGATGCATCCACATGTTCCTCGATGAGGGCGTGCATGGGGGCCTTGCTCTCGTAGGTCTCCAACACCGATTCCTGCACGAACATCGCATCGCTCAAGGCTGACGGCTCCGAAGCTGGTTCGAGGAGCTGACGTGCCCGCTCGGCGACCTCGGCCGAATAGAGATCGTGAGCAACGACGCTGTCGATGAGCCCCAGGGCTCGGTCGCGTCCGGCGAGGGTGGCTTCTTCGGAAACATCGAGCATGACCACTCGATGTCCATGAAGTGAGAACAGTGCGGCCCAACTCGAGCCGATGGTGCCGCAACCAACGACGGCCGTGACCTGAGGGGTCGGATTCGATGAAGCCATCTCTCAGAAACTCACATTCTCGGCACCCTTGAGCGCCAGCCGCTCTCGAGCCTGGTCGGGCGTGGCGATCTCCAGGGACATCTCCTTCAGGAGGCGAGTCAGCTTCGTCACCTGCTCGGCGTTCGACTTGGCAAATTCGCCCTTGGCGATATAGAGACTGTCCTCGAGGCCGACGCGCACGTTGCCTCCCATGTTGGCGCAGGTGATGCCCATACTCATCTGGTGTCTGCCCGCCGCCAGGACCGACCACTCGTAGTTGTTGCCAAAGAGCTTGTTGGCCGTGTGTCGCATGAACTGGAGATTTTCCAGATCGGGTCCGATGCCGCCGAGGACACCGAAGATGGTCTGCACGAACAGGGGAGGTTTCACCAGTTTTCGATCGAGCATGTGGGCAAGATTGTAGAGGTGGCCCACATCGTAACACTCGTACTCGAAACGAGTGGAGCACCCTTCGCCGATCTGCTCGAGAATCATCTCGATATCCTTGAAGGTGTTCTTGAAGATGAAGTCTCGTGTCCCCGCCAGATATCCCGGTTCCCAGTCGTGCTTCCACGTCTTGTATCTGTCCACCAGAGGATAGAGGGCGAAGTCCATGGAGCCCATGTTCAGCGAACACATCTCTGGCTGCAGGTCCAACGGTGGCTGCATGCGCTGCTCGACCGTCATGTTGTGACCGCCACCGGTGGTGATGTTGACCACGGCGTCCGTCTCCTGCTTGATTCGCGGCAGGAACTGTCGGAACGTGTTGATGTCCCCCGTGGGGCGACCGGTTTCGGGCTCCCGGGCGTGCAGGTGCAAGATGGCGGCTCCCGCCTTTGCCGCATCGATGGCCTGTTCGGCGATCTGATCGGGCGTCACAGGCAGATAGTCGGACATGGTGGGGGTGTGTATCGACCCGGTAATCGCGCAGGAGATGATGACGGGTTTTGGCATAACGGTGGGATGTCTCCGGAATAGCGGAACAGCTTCTTAACGTCAGAAAGCCAGAAAAAGCTCATCGAGTAGATGGGTCAAGGGCAACGACGGATTGTCGAAGGAGGCCAGGTGATCTACGACCAGGTGATGAAGGCGCTCAAGCGATCAGGAACGGCGCAGAATCGAAAGATCTACGCTCGACACGGTGCGTCTGGAGAGATGTTCGGTGTCAGTTTTGGTGAGTTGGGCAAGCTGCGAAAACGAATCGGCGCAGACCAAGAGGTTGCCGAGGCGTTGTGGAGCAGCGGTAACGTGGATGCCATGACCCTGGCGACGATGGTGGCCGAGCCGGAGACCTTCGGCAAGGAGGATCTCGATCGGTGGGTTCGTGTGATCGACTACTCGACTATTGCGAACCAATTCGCCAAGTATGTGGTGGCCCACTCGGCACCCGCTCCGTGGGCGGTGACGAAGTGGACGAAGGCCAAGCGCCCCTTCGTGGCGATCGCGGGTTGGGACGTCGTGTCCTGTCTGGCGATGGAAGAGGATGCGGGCTCGCTGGATCTGCTCGAATCACTGGGACGCATCGAAGCGGAGATCGCCAGACCGCCTGATCAGGTCAAGCACGCCATGAACAATTCCATGATCTCCATCGGCCTGCACAGCAAGGGGCTGCGAAGAAAGGCGATCGCCGCGGCGAAACGAATCGGCCGGGTGGAGGTCGATCACGGCCAGACGGGCTGCAAAACGCCATGCCATCCCGTATATCGAACGGGCCTGGGCTCGTCGGAAAACCTGAGAAGGTCGATTTTTTCTTGATTAGAGCCCGTCGGCAGCGCTAGGCTCCAACAGTCAACTCCGCTACAGTCTTGGGCCGCCACGAAAAAGAGAAGCGGGCGGCGCCGTCCCTATTGATCACGGAGGGGGTGTCAAAGACACCTCCCTGCCCTCCCTAAGCAAATGGATCTCGGTGCCGCCCGCCCAACACTGCGGACTGCAATACTGCTATTGTGTCCCGCCGCCCGTCGCCGACTGCTGCCGACAGGCCGAAGACACCCCGCACCGCTGCATACACAGCGTCTACATACTGCAATGCCGGTGGCGCCAGGGTCCCCTCATTGATCAAGCGAGGGATATTCAGCATCAGGCCGCTGAAGTGGCTCATGGCGAGGACCGGATCGGTGTCCGGGAACTCGCCTGCCTGGCTCGCATCGGCAATCAACTGCGAAAACATGCGTCCTTGCTGAAGAGTGATGTCACTCTCCGTGAAATCGTAGGGGGTCAGCAGGACGTAGGTGAAGGCATCCGGATATCGATCGTAGTACTCGAACGAGAGTCGGATCCAATCACGTAGCAGGTCTTCGAGGGTCGCTGTCCGCGACTGGAGCAACTGCTCCTTTTCCTCCACCATGTCCGCCACGATCTGCTGATATGCCTGCTGGCACAGATCATCTTTGTTGTCAAAGTGGCGGTAGAGGGCCCCTTCGGTGACGCCTGCCTCGCTGGCGATTTGCCGGATGGACGCACCGGATACGCCTTGCTTGGCAGCGAAACGAATCGTCGCATCGACGATTTCACCTCGTCGGTTCTTTCGTCCACTACCCATAACCATATATGTAAGTAAACGATCGCTTACTTAGGCAAGCAGAAATTTCCACCCAAGCCCGGAGGACTAGGCTTCCCCATCGAGTCCACTGCTATTTACAGGTAATGCCGCCGTCGACAACCAGCTGTGTGCCGGTCACGTATTGTGCCTCGTCTGAGGCCAGGAAGAGGGCCACGTAAGCCACATCCCATGCCGTGCCCATCCGCTTCATGGGCACCAGGTCATGCCGTTTTCGGATCATCTCTTCCTTGTCGCCCCCATACCCCGATGTGACGTAGTGTTCGATCTGCGGCGTATGCATCAGGCCGGGCAGAATGCAGTTGGCGCGGATCCCGGCTGCAGCATACTCCATGGCGATCTGCTGGGTCAGTTGATTGACGGCGCCCTTGGTGGCCGCGTACGAGATGCAGGGGTAGCCGATGGCGCGAATCGAGGCGATGGAGGAGATGTTGACGATGGCGCCACTGCCTTGCTCGACCATCTGCGGCAGGCAGGTGCGACAGGTCAGATACATACTCTTCACATTGACGGAGAACTGCTGATCCCAATCGTCAGCTGAGATCTCCTGGGTGCCGCCCACGACGGGGATGCCCACATTGTTGTGCAGAATATCCACACGACCGAATTCTGACAGACAGCGGTCGACGACATGCTGCACCTGGTCCTCGACGGTCACGTCCGCTTCCACGGCGATACACTGGCCCCCCTCGCCGGTGATGATGTCGCGTGTTTCCTCTGCAGCACTCAACGTGCGGTCCACGGCAGCGACCAGGGCGCCTTCACGCGCATACACGACGGCCGCCGCCTTGCCATTGCCCCAGCCCGGACCGATCGACCCGGCTCCGGTGACGATGGTCGCTTTGTCTTTCACACGATCGGTCATGATCAGCCTCTATGAACGTGATGTCAGCGGTGCGCGAAGACCCATCGAGGCTCCGGGGACGCGTCGTCCGATGCATCAGAAGGGGTGTCCGGTCGTTTGTCTGGAAATCTGATCGCCAGGGGCAGGCCGATGTCGATGCGTTCGGGGTGGCGTGCATCGACGCCATCGATGCGTGCAACGATCCGTGGTCCTTCGTCGAGGCGAACCACCCCCGTGCAATACGGATTCTCACGGCCAAACCCAAGCTGGGCCATCCAGGGTGGGCAGATGGAGATCGACGTGAAGGCGGCAAGAGTTCCCGTCCCGGCCATCTCCACCCACTGCATGTCGTTCTTATGGCAGTCGGGGCAAAGCGGGCGTGGTGGAACCCAGATCTTCGAACACGACGCGCACTGCGAACCCATCAGCCTCTTTTCTGCAAGGAACTGCTCGAAGGACCGATCGCTGATCCGCGGCGTCGTCACCCGTCACCGTCTTTCCAGGATCGTGACGGCACAGGTGCCGCCTGTTCCACCGATAGACTGGGTCATGCCCAGATGCAGATCCTGATTTGGGATCTGTCGCTCCTGGGCCGTCTGCCGCAACTGGTGCCAGATCTCGATCATCTGAGCGGTCCCGGTCGCGCCCACAGGATGTCCCTTGCACTTCAGACCACCCGAGGAATTGATCGGCTTCGAGCCGTCGATCTTGGTGAGGCCCTCTTCGACGGCTTTGTATCCCGTACCGGCCTCGAAGAATCCGAGGTCTTCCATGTGCATGATCTCGGCGATGGTGAAACAATCGTGCACTTCGGCCAGCTGGATGTCTGCGGGTGTAACACCCGCCATCTGGTAGGCCTCGCGGGCGGCGGCCCGCGTGGCTTCGAAGGAGGTCAGATCGTCGGCGGCGTGCAGCGCCCGGCCGCTGGCCTGACCCAGGCCGCGAACATGAATCGGTACATCGGTGAAGGAGGCGGCCAACTCGTCGGCGACCAGCAGGACACAGGAGGCGCCGTCGCTGATGGGACTGCAGTCGAACAGATGCATGGGCCAGGCGATGGCAGGGTTCGCCCGGGGATCGGCCAGGAACTCTTTCTCCGTTTCCCAGGTGGGGGCCGGGTCGCCCTTCTGCGTCGCCCGCTCGATGCGGGATTCCATGATCTGCTGAATCGTGCGCTGGTGTTGGGCTTTGGGATTGGAACGTGCGTTGTTGTGACTCTTGATCGTCACATTCATGAGATGTTCGCGGGTCGCGCCATATCGATCGAAATACGCCGTGGCCATGGCGCCAAAGACCCCGGGGAATGTGAATCCTGCAGATCGTTCGTAGGGGCTGGCCGCAAGGGCGAGTCCTTCAGCCACCTCTTCGGTCGATCGTTTCGACATCTCCTCGAAGCCGCCCACCAGTACCATGTCATAGTAGCCCGAGGCAATGGCGAAGACTCCTTCCCGAAAGGCGAGGGCACTCGATGCACAGGCCCCCTCGGTTCGAGTGGCAGGTTTGGGGATCAGGCCGAGAGCATCGGTCAGGATTGCGCCCCAATGGGACTGCTGTACGAACAGGTCGTTGGTGAAATTGCCGATGTAGAGTGCGTCGATATCGTTGGGGTCGAGGCCTTTGTCGACGGACTCGCGCATCTCCTCAAAGGCTTCGAGAAACAGATCCTTCGAGTCGCGATCGTCGAACATGCCAAAGCGCGACATGCCGGCACCGACAAGACTGACACCGCGGCCGAGTCTGCGAGTCTTAGACATCTCGAGTCGGTTCGAGGCGGACGAAGGTCTTGAGCAGTTCCCACTGCCAGGAGTGGGGGAACCCGTAGGGATCATCCTGAGAGGGCCAGCCTGTCCAGCGCGAATTGTTGAGCGGGTAGCGGATGATCAATTGGGACAGGAAGATATCGGGCATTTCGTCGACCCAGATCTCCATCGCTTCCAGGAACAGTCGCTGAAGCTCTGGATCGCCCACCTGAAGAGGTGCGGTCTGCTCGACGATGCGGTCGTATTCCTCGTTACGCCAACGTGATGTGGTCGATGTCAAAGGTACAGGTTGCCCCGTGGGCCTGTAATATTGAGACGTGTAGACGTTGAGCATGACGAAAGGATCCATGCCCCGTACGCCGCTGGGGCCCTTGCAACCCAGCGATGCTTTCTGCTCTCCCGTCTGTACCAGCGTCGCCAGACCGGGCGAGGTGTCGAAGGAGGCGTCGAATCCCGCCTCGCGCAGTTGTTGCGTCAGCGGTGGGCCGTACGGCCTGAGCCACTGGGGTACATACATGCTGATCTCGACGCGTTCACCTTCCGCATCGATCCACATGCCCTCCTCATCTTGCCGATAGCCGATGCCCTGCATGATGGGAGCCACCTGCTCCGACTGACCGTGCGTCCCATATCCCTTGGCGGCCAGAATCTCATCGAGGGGGTCGATAAAGGGGGCAAACCACTCGTAGGGTGTGAAGGGATGGAGGGCGGGCACGCCGGCGTCTGACTCTGCCAGTTGCACGAGTTTGTCGCGGTCTACGGACAGCGAGATGGCTCGACGGATCCGCGGATCGTCAAAGGGCGCTTCCGAACAGTTCAGCGACAGATCGATGGGACACCAGTCGAGGTAGCCGTAGGGCGGGTCACTGCCCGAAAAGGTCGAAACCTTTTCGTTGCGTTCCAGCACATTCTCGAGGGTCAGCACCTGCATGATGAAACCCATGTCGAGCTGGTCGGTCAGCAGCAACTGGGCCGCCTGACTCTCCTCCTGCTGCGGTACGTAGATGATGCGTTCGACTCTGGGCAATCGTTTGAAGCTTGTCCGGGCGGCCCACCAGTCGGGTCGCAGGTCGAAGATCTTCTGGTAAGGTGAGGCGTAGACGAGTCGATAGGGTCCCGTGCCAAGGGGCAGGCCCGCATCGATGTCGTGGTTGGAGAACTCCAGTGGATCCACATCCTTCCAGATGTGCTCGGGTAGAATGTGTACACCGTGGTTGCTGCTCAGCGTCGTGGCCCAGAATGCCGGGCCTGGTTGAGTGAGGACCAAACGAATGGTGCGTTCGTCGACGACTTCGCTCCTGTCGAAGAACTCCGGCAAGTCGGCCAGATGTACCATCGATCCGGCGTGTTCCTTGAGCAGGTCGAAGGTAAAGGCCACGTCGCTGGTCGTAAGGGGATGTCCATCGGACCACTTGATTCCCTCACGAAGGGTGATGGTGATGACGCGGAAGTCATCGTCGTATTCCCATGTTTCGGCCAGCCAGTTCTCGTGGTCGCCCGTGATCACGTTGAACATGATGAGGGGTTCAAACATGGCCGGCAGGGTGCCGAGGTGATATCCTTGGTCAGAACCGGGGATGTAGGGATTCTGATTGTTGAAGAGGGCGTATTGATTCGGCCCGCCATTCATGATGATGAGGGTGCGGTCGCGATGGACCTCAGGTAGCTCGACACCGGGCGTACATGCAGCCAGATGGAGCAGAATGCAGGCCCATCCCACGACGGCGTGGTTGAAGGTTTTCCGGTTCATGTGCCTTCGGTTCCCCCGTGTGACAGGGTGGCGATCTGCTCTGCGGACAGGGCAGGCGCCTCTTCGTAGAGATGGCACGCGGCGGCACGGCCGGGATCGGTCAGTACGAGGCTTGGGTTGGTCTGCTGGCAGGAGGCCATCACGTGAGGACACCGATCCGCAAAGGGGCAGCCACCTGTACCATTGGCAACTGAAAGGGCTTGCTCTGTGGTCTCCGGACCTGCGCCGCCCTGGGACGGTGCTGGTTCTCCATCGGGATCTTCACCCCATCGACGCTTCGTATCGGCCAGGGGGATGGAGCGCACCAACAACTGTGTGTACGGATGGCGGGGCGCCTTGATCACCTGTTCCACATCGCCTACCTCCACGACGTCGCCTCGATACATGATGAGAATCGTGTGACTCAACTGATAGGCAGTGGTCAGATCGTGGGTGATGTACACGAGACTGATGTTCCGCTCGCGGTGGATGCGAAAGAGGCTCTCGAGAATGGTCGCACGCAGGGAGGCGTCGACCATCGAAACGGGTTCGTCGGCGACGATCACCTTCGGGTCGAGCAGCAGCGCACGGGTGACCATGATCCGTTGACGCTGGCCACCACTTAGCTGATGCGGAAAACGTCCGAGGGTTTCCTCGGCGCGCAAACCGACGGCGCGCAGGCCCTCTTCGATGCGCTCGCGACGCTGATCGCGTGTCAGTTCGGGGAAGAACTTGGATACGGGCAGTTCGAGACTGTGATCGACTCGATAGAAGGGGTTGAACACCCCGAAAGGATCCTGGAAGACGGCCTGGACCTGTCGACGGAAGACCTGGTGACCACTGCGGTCGAGCTGTTTCAGTTCGGTGCCCTGATAGAGAATCGAACCCGACGTAGGAGGGATCATGCCGAGCAGGAGCCGAGCCAGGGTGGTCTTCCCGGACCCACTCTCGCCGGCGATGGCGACGACGACGGGACGATCAGCCGGCAGCTGCAGTGATACACCTTGCACCGCCACGAGTCGCTGGCGCTCAAAGAGTCCGCCGCCGAATTCCATGCGCACACGACGTGCTTCGAGAAGGGAGGCACTCATGACGTGACGCCCGTGTGCAGGTGACAGGCGGCGCGCCGCTCGATCCGAGCGCTGTCGTCGTCGGCGACGACGGAGGTCAAACCCGGGATCTTCGTTGTGCAGCCGTCGATGGCTTCCGGACAGCGCGGATGAAAGGGGCAGCCCGCCGGTGGGTCGAGCAGCGACGGAGGCAAACCCGGGATGCCCCGGAACTCACCCCGGCGATCCAGAGAGGGCAGACTGGAGACGAGCAATCGCGTGTACGGATGCAGCGGTTGTTCCAGCAGCTGTTGAACGGGGCCCAGTTCGACGAGCCGACCCGCATACATGACGCCAAGACGATCCACACACTGAGCCATCAAACCCATGTCGTGACCGACGAGAATGACAGCCGCGTCGAGTTCGCCCTGCACACGAAACAGCGTATCCATTACTCGTTTCTGCACGACCACGTCGAGGGCGCTGGTCGGTTCATCGGCGATGATGACCTGAGGGCGCAGGGCCACGGAGATGGCCATACCCACACGCTGCTTCATGCCACCGCTCAATTCATGGGGATACATCTGCGCCGTGTCGGGATCCAGTTCCACCAGGCTCAGCAGATCGCTCACCCGCGCCCGCATTTTCTCCCCACCTGGTCCCTGCTCATGAGCCTGAATGGTATCGGCGATCTGGGCGCCGACACGCATCACGGGATTGAGGGAATTCATGACGCCCTGAGGGATCAGGGAGATGTGGGCAAATCGCGCCTGTCGCATCTGTTCATCGGACAACGACAACAGCTCCAGGTCGCCCAGTTGAGCGCGACCCGACTCGATGCGACCTGGGGGACGGATCAGACGCATGAGGGCCATGGCCGTGGTCGTCTTGCCGGAACCCGATTCTCCCACGAGTCCGAGTCGTTCGCCGGCCAGCAGGTCGAAGCTGACCCCCTCCACCGCACGGATTGCTCCGCGCTCGGTGTGATAGTGCACGCGCAAGTCCTCGACGCTCAGCGCGACGCGGGAACGGTTCCCGGTCATGAGGTGGCCTTCCACATGCGGGGATTGGCGATGCGGTCGAGGCCCATGGAGACGAGGAAGAGGCCAACGAAGATCAGTACGATGATGACCATGGGGGGTGCCCACCACCACCAGACGCTGCGCAGAAGCGACGTGTAGTAGAGGGCCCAATAGATGGTCATGCCGAGGGTGGGTTCATTCTGCGGTCCGAGTCCGAGTGCCTCCAGGCCGATAGAGGCCAACACGGCGGCGCCGACGGCGCTAACAAAACTGGCCGCCAGATAGGGCAGCAGGTTTGGTAGCAACTCGCGGGCGATGATCTCCAGATCTCCGAGCCCCGAGAGACGGGCCACCTGCACGTAGCCGGCCTCACGCATGGACAACACCTGCGAGCGAATCGTGCGCGTGGGAATCATCCAGGCCAGCGAAGCCACGACGAGGGCCATCATGTTCACCGTCACCGTCGTGTGCAGGGACGTGGCCAGGACCACGAGAAACAGGAGTCCGGGAATCGTCATCAACACATCCGCGGCGCCACGGATCACTGTATCGATCCACCCACCGAAGTAGCCGGCGACGAAGCCGAGAATCGTACCGATGCCGAGACCGACGACACCGGCGACGAAACCGACCCACAGTGTGAGGGGGGTACCCGCGACCATGACGGCCAAAAGGTCGCGCCCAGCCGCGTCGGTGCCGAGGAGATGGTCGACGGTGGGTGTGAGGTTTGCAGGTGCCGAGCCGACGCGTGACAGATCGGTGTCGACGAAGAGAGAACCGACGGGCCCGAAGGCGACGACGACAAACACGACGGCCAATCCCGCCACCAACTGTGGGTGGTTGCGTACCATGGCGGCCAGAGACGCTCTATTCATGGCGATCCCTCTTCAGCGCTTGTAGGCGATGCGTGGATCGAGCAGAGGATAGACGATGTCCAGCACCAGCGTCACCAGCGCGATGGCGAGGATGACCATGACCACGACGCCATAGATCACGAAGTAGTCGAAGGTCTGAATCGCGCGATAGAGAACGGTTCCTACGCCGGGATAGGCGAACACGACTTCCACCAACACCGCACCGGATACGACGTATCCCATGGCGAGGGCAAGAGACGTGGTCTGCGGCAGCAGGGCATTGCGCAGGGCATACCGGAAGAACACATCGCGACTCTTCAAGCCACGCGCCTCGGCGTAGTTCACATAATCCTCGCCCTGCACGGTGACCATCATACCTCGCATGGAGAGCGCCCAGAAGCCGACGGAGGAGAGCACGATGGACAGACCGGGAACGATGGAGTGATAGAGGACATCCATGGCAAAGGCGAAGGTGGGGCTCGGAAGCGTGCCAAGGGTGAAACCACCCCCGAGGGGGAACAGTCGCAGCGTGAATCCCAGGGCGAAGACGAGAACGAGTCCCAGCAGGTAATAGGGAATGGCCGACAAAGCCAGAAGGGGCGCCGAGAGGTAATGGAGAACGGCAGGTGACTTGGGCCAGGCGAGCAGGGCACCCAACAATGTGCCGAGGGCAAAGGCAATGAGTGTTGCCACCGTCAGCAGGCCGAGGGTCCAGGGCAAGGCTCGGAGGATGATGTCGGACGCCTTGGAAGGGAAGTAGGCGATGGAAACGCCGAAGTCGAGTTGTGCCACGTCACCGAGATACCGCACATACTGCTTCCACAGGGGCTGATCGAGTCCGAAACGAGCCTCGTAGGTGGCCACGACGGCTTCCATGTCGGTCTTGCCCGCTCCCCCGAAGGAAAGGGCCTGCAGCAGCCGTTCACGAATCGGATTGACCGGTGCCATGCGGGGCATGAAAAAGTTGATCGTCGCCCCCGCCCACACGATGATGAAGAAGACCGCGATCCGTCTGACGAGATAGTCAGCGGGCACGGTTGGGCTCCCAGTTGGTCAGGATCTTACGTTTGAGAGGTTTCACATCCGTCGCTCACGGGTGAAGCTGATCCATCGAGTTGCAGAATTGCGCATGCAGAGCCGTCAATGATCAACATCATCAAGGGCCCGACGCAAACGCCGCGTCAGCGAGGCAGGTGATGGCTGACGGTTCGTGTGCCTTCACAGGTGAAGGTCGGATCGTAGTTGCGGATCACGTCGGGGACGTCGCCATCCCACCAACTCGGTGGATTGGGAAAGTCGAACACGTTGTGCCACGCCAAGACCAGCGTGCGTCGCTGGTCGGTCTGATTGGGCCAGGCGGCGTGCAGCAGACGGGCGTCTGCGATGATGAGGTCGCCGGCCTTCAGCGGCACATCGATGCTGTCAGGATGGTCCATGAAGATGGGATGACAGAGGTCATCGATGGCCTGGATCTCGGGTGTGTGCGCATCGGGTAGAATGCCATGCAGATCGATCCGCTTGCGATGTGTCCCCGGGATGACACGCAGGCAGCCGTTCTCGCGTGTCGTATCACTCATGTAGTAGGACAGAAAGATCTTCGTCGGCCACGGGGAAGCCGCTTCCGGGTGGTTCCAGTTCATGAAGTCCTGGTGCCAATAGAGCGGCGGGCCGAAGGCGGGTTTCGACAGCAGGATCAGGCCTCCACCGGCGGACGCGAGATTCTCGAGTTGGAGATCTCTGCAGGCCTGCAGTTGTGGTTCGTGGTCGAGGAGCTTCTGGACGATGGGATCCCCGAAATGTTGATGGGTGGACTCCCGGTCCATCAGCTTCCACCGCTCTTCAGTGTACACGTGGATGTCGCTGCCCTGATAGCGGTACTTCGGATCTACGGGGACACGCTCGAAGACATCCTGAGACCAGGTCTGCAGTTCAGAGAGCAGGGGATCGCCCAGAATTCCGGGTACGATGGCGAACCCGTCGGTCACCAGCTGATCACGTTTCCGGGGGGCACTATCCGCAGTCAGTTCTTCGTATTCCACGGGTTACCTCATGGGTAATACAGACGACACGCGTGGCTGCCAGGGTCGTGTATGCCGAACTCGCGATACAGGAGATCGGCGAATGCCCGGTGTCCGTATTCGTTGGGGTGGAAGGCATCGCTCATCCAGTAGGCGTGCTTGTCCGCGTTCTGTTTCCAGAACGCCGTGTGATCGATCAGCGATGCGTCGTGGTCGGTGGCCGCTTGTCGGATGGCCTTCATGTAGGCGTCGATGTGGGGTTCGCGATCCGGTGCCTGCCCCGGCAGGATGGGACACGTGGTCTGCAGGACGGGGATCGCATCGATCTGCTCGAGACGCTTGATCAGGTTCGTCAGATTGTCGCCGAATTCCGACACGTCGATCTCGTTGTTTTCGCTGCAGTCGTTCATGCCGATCATGATCAGCACGACGGCGGGCTCAAACTGACCTATACGCCAGTCAAAGCTCTGCAGCAAACCACGCGTATTGTCGCCGCTGATGGCCGACGTGAGGACCATGTCCATCGTGCGACCCAGCTCGAAGCGCAGGCGCTCGGTGAACAACTCGGCGTAGTCGCGGTTCCCGAAGGTGTGCAGTGCACCGTGGGTGATGCTGTCCCCGTAGAAGATCCACTTCGCCGGTGCGTCGGCCTCAAGAATTTGTCGGATGCACTCCAAAGAAGTCCAGTCCTATCTCTTGCGGATGAAGGTGCCCTGCTGCAATTCGCGAAAAGCGGCCTGGAGCTCGTTTTGGGAGTTCATGACGATCGGTCCGCGCCAGGCGATGGGCTCTTCGATCGGCTTGCCTGAAACAAGCAGGAATCGGATGCCCTCTTCTCCCGCCTGTACGGTGATTTCGTCGCCGGAATCAAAGAGGATGAGATTGCGATTGCCCGTCACATCGACGGCCGTCGCTTCGGGTTGGCTTTCCTCCATCACCTCGGTGGCCACAGACTGAGGGTCCGACGCATCACGGAAACTGCCGGCGCCATTGAAGATATAGGCAAAGCCGTGGCGATCCATCTCGACAGGCAGGGTCTTGCGTTTGCCGGGCGGTACGTAGACATCGAGATATCGCGGATCTGCGGCGATGCCGTCGACGGGGCCTCGCTGGCCCCAGAAGTCGCCGCAGATGATGCGCACGGTGGTGCCATCGTCATCGGTGACCTCGGGGATGTCTGCACCGGCCACATCCTGGTAGCGGGGATTCGTCATCTTCTCGGCGGCGGGCAGATTGGCCCACAACTGAAAGCCGTGCATGCGTCCGGCGTCATCACCCTGGGGCATCTCCTGGTGCAGGATCCCCGACCCGGCGGTCATCCACTGGATGTCACCGGCGCCGAGGGCGCCTTGATTCCCCAGGCTGTCGCCATGGTTGACGGTGCCTGCGAGCACATAGGTAATGGTCTCGATGCCGCGGTGCGGATGCCATGGGAAGCCGGCCATATAGTCGGTGGGCTGATCGCCACGAAAGTCATCGAAGAGCAGAAACGGATCGGTCTCTTCCGTGTCGCCGAAACCGAAGGCGCGACGCAGGCGGACACCGGCACCTTCGATGTGGGGTTGGGCTTCGACGGTGCGTTTGACGGGACGGATGGACACGATGGGCCTCGCAGCGCTGGGGTGGGCGTGAACCGATAGGCGATTCTATGGCTGAGGGGCTCGATGTCAATCCGGCGGGCTCTTGCTCCGACGGTCAGAAGGAGATTGGGTAGTGTTGTCCCCACTCAACCAAAAGTGACTGCCATGCGTCTTGTGCTCTCAACCGATCAACAGCTCGCCCGATGCCTCGACGCCGAGTCGTTGCTGCAGGCCGCGACCGCCTTGCGTGACGAGGGTTACGTGATCCTGGAGAAGGCCGTCGATGCCACCTGCCTCGACGTGCTGCGCGAACGCATGACAGCAGACACACACGAACTTCTGGCAGCGCACGCGAAGGGCGAACAGGTCAGCGGATGGATGCGTGGTCATCTTCAGCAGAAGCCACCCCATCACCGGCCCTTTCTGTTCGCAGATATCGTGGCCAATCCCTTCGCCGTCCAGGTGACCCACGCCGTATTGGGGGATGGTCTGTTCAATGCCTTCTACAGTGGCAACACGAACTGCCCGGGCAGCGAGCAACAGCCTCTGCATCGGGACTCGAGACAGCTCTGGCCGACGTGGGACACGGCCCATCCAGCGACCACTCTCGTGGTGAATATCTCTCCCATGGACTGTGATGCGGATCGGGGCAGCACCGAGATCTGGCCGGGGTCACATCTGGTGACGGGAGAATTGACGGATGAGTTGATCGAGGCAAGACGGGCCGAGGTGCCACCGATTCGTGTGGAAGCGCCCAAGGGATCGGTGATGATTCGCGACATCCGCCTCTGGCATCGAGGTATGCCGAACTCATCCGATCAGATCCGACACATGATCGCCATGGTGCATCAGATCCACTGGTTCCGCCGAGTTCCTGTGCTCCGATTCCAGCGTGGGGCGGAAGACGCCTTCGAGAGTGATTTGCTCGACGCACACGCGGAGTTTGTCGACGCCGAGCCGGAGTACCTCTTCGGTCCTCACCCCAATCACTCGTGATCATGCGGCCTGACCGCGTCGTCGAAGGCCGACTCATGCGGGTAGCCGGTTGATGTACACCCGGTTCGCGCGTTTCCTGGCGCCTTTGATCCTGGCGATGATCGCGCAGGAATTGAGTGCGCAGTTTCTCAATGGAGGCATGGCACGTGTGCCCCAGGCAACGCGAACCTTGGCCGCCTTCGGCCTGGCCTACGGACTGATGTCGGTGTTGTCAGCGCCGCTTCATCAGTCACGTCAGCGGGGGTTGGCCATGATCGACAGCATGGCGCAGTTGCGAACGGGGGCGGGCGTGATCTTCGTTTCCGGAGCAGCGTTGTCGCTGGCTACGATGGCCCTGGGAGGCGACGGTCCAGGACGTTGGCTGGTGGGGGATCTCCATGAGATCGACGCATCTTTGGCCGACCAGGCGCAGACAGCTCTCCTGTGGCTGGTACCACTGCCTTTTATCAGTGGGTTGGCTCGATACTGCTCCGGTTTGCTGGCGCGTGTGCGCCGTACGGAGATCACCAGTGCCGGAAGCCTGGCGGCCATCGGTGTCCGGATTACCTCCGTATTCCTGCTGATCGACATGGCTTTCGTCGAGCGGCACACCCCCGGCGACGGCGGGTAGGATCTTGGCCGTAATGTGGCCGCCGGGCACGTCGACCTGTTCGACGACGTATTCCTGTTGACGATGGTTGAAGCGTGCCACCAGTTCGGTGACGACTTCGTGACTCGAACCGCCGGTGAACAGATTCCAGAAGACGATCTTCTTGCGTGTCTGTCTCTCATCATCCGCATCGACCGATGACGGGATGGCGCCAACCAGAAGGATCAAGGCCATCGCCGCATAAAGGGATCGGGTGACCCGTCCAGAGCGCCTCGCGAAAAAGCTCAATGGACTGCTCTCCAACGCTTCGACGATCTGGGTTGCCCAAGGGCGCCCTGCCTGTCCGTCTCCCCACTCATCAGCCCGCGCTTGTGCCGACCTCCCAGACCCGATCGTGTCGATCCGAGCGGACCACCAAGCCGTCGTCACCTACAGCGACCTCCAGACGATCGTCGTCGATCTGCCCCGTGTAGGTGCCGTCCGTGTGTGTCCATGGGACGCTCTGGTTCCCCGGTTGTACTGAGAACAGGGAGAGAAGTCGGCATCGGTCGCCCTGAGTCAGGGCTTCGACATAGGGACAGTCGCGCTCGGGGAGGATGCCGCCGAACTGATCCTTGTTCCACGGCTCGTGGTATTGGTGCTGGGCGATGCGCAGCTTGATCTCGCCGCCGGTGAGATCGACCACGCGGCACGCGAGCCCGACGGCCTTCCGTTGTAGATTGAATCCGTCCTCTCCGATGAGGTCCGGTTTGGCGGCGGTGTTCCATCGAAGGGAAATGGATTCAAATGCTTCGAGTCTGGCTTCATCCAACACGATGACGAAGCCGGGGTGGATGTGCAGGATGGTGCGCAGATTCTCCACGACGCCGGACCACGCCGCCGTCGTATCGATGGACCACCGACCTCCCCAGCGGTCGTCGAACTCGGAGGAAACGATGTGGCCCTGAGCGTGCAGGGCACGTTTGCCATGTAGCGCCGGGCCGTCGGTGTATTTCGGATGAAGCTCGTAACAGGATTCCATTTCGCGCCCACCGAAGACCAGCACGTTGTGACCGAAGGCGCTGCCTTCGAAGTAGTCGAATCGGTGGTGGGTGAAGAATCCGGCGGGATAGGTCGTATCCGGCGTGCCCCAGTCCACGATCAGGAACTCTCCTTCACCGTCGATGATGATCTGTCCCGGATCGTTGTGTTCGTGGTTGTCTTCGCGCCGCGCCTTGCTGCCGACGACGGATGCGGTCTTGTCCCAGTCCCACGAGGTGCGGCTGGAGATGCAGGCACCGTGTTCCCCGTAGGCCATGCCCAAGGGCAGGTGGCCGGCGAGTCCTTCGGGCTGTAATTCGGAATCCAGGTAGAACAGCTGTTGTGGTGCAGCCAGCGCAGAGCGGTGCCGGTTTGCGAATCCGTGCAGATGAGGGTCCTGGAGGGCCATGGCGACGGCGGGCATCCAGTCTGATTTCAAAGGCGCTCCTGCATGGCCATCGCCATAGGTGTAGAGTCGTCCAGGAGGCACGCACATCTGGATGTACCATGTGGCAATGTCGGCAAAAGGCGCCTGGGCCAGACGATTGTCGCAACCCTCCGTCCACCCGAGACGCGCCGCAAAGTAGTCGACGACGAGATAGATGGCCCCAGCGTAGCCGACACCTTCGTTGAACTCGCCCTGGCTGCCATAGTCGGCCAGATGGCGCTCCATCAGTGGATCGGCGAAGTCGATCAGGCTCTGTGCATCAGCATGAAGGCCATCGAGCGCCATGCCGCAGATCCCGAGCCCACCTACGATGCAGGTCAACCAGTTATTGTTCACCTCGAGCCACCACGGCTCCTGGTCGATGGCGGCCTGGAAAGGGCGAATCGCCCGTGTTTCCAGGCCTCGCACCATTCTCTCCAGCTGATCGGCGTCCAGGTGAGGACGCAGCCAGTTGAGCACCAGACTGACACTGCGGGCGAGCATGCCTGTGCGCAGATGGACGTCCCGCTTCTTCAGATCGATGGTCTTCTTGAACGATTCGTCGTCATCGTCTGAACTCATGCGCGCCACGTGGTTCCACGCCGGATACTCGACATCGTTGAAGAGTACGTCCGTCTGACGAAGGGCAGCGTCGATCCATCGGCGATCACCATCGATCAGAAACATCAACGCGTGGCGCGTGATGCGCAGTCCCACACCGCGGCACAGGGTATAGTCCATCCCCAACAGCTCGGCCGAGTAGGCGTCGCGTCCCGGGAAGATCGAATCGACCAGGTAGGGCGGCAGGTCTCGCTCGCGAATCGACGCGTCCTCGATGTCGTTCCAGATCTGAGCACCCACAGGCGATGCGATCACACGCCTGAGTTCGTCAATTCGTGACGCACGTGTTTCCGGCTCTATGGACAGGAGGGTCGATGGCAGCATGGCCCTACCCAGCCGCCTGGCGAACAAGGGCTTCCACGTCGACGGTCTTGCCCTTCGTCGACGCTTCGATGGCTGCGAACATGGCGGCATTGCTGTAGATATTGTCTTGCAGGGCCGTCTCGGGGCGGGGGCCGCCGGACAACCAGTTCAGATGGGCATCGATCACAAACGAGTGGCCCACGAAGTCGGTTTTCTCGGTAGGCACATCCGTCGTTGTCATTGCGCCTGTCGTGTTGTGACGGGTCGTGATGCGGACGATCCCATCGCTGTCGACGACGACTTCACCTTTTTCACACTCGGCACGGTAGTACTCCCGGTGCCAGCTGTTCTGCTGTCCCGCACCCGAGCAGGTGCCTTCGTAGTGGGCGACGACGCCGTTGGCCATCTTCATCACGTAGCTAGCATTCGACTCACCTTTGAAACTCGACCAGGGCCGGTTCCACTCGTAGCCGGAGATCTGCACACAATGGGAGTCGGCGAGATTGCGCAGCATGTCCAGGTGATGGACACCCCCCTCGATCAGCAGCGAGTGGGGGATCTCATGCCGGAAGGCACCCCATGAGGCGAAGCGCCGATAGTCGGCCAGGAAACGGCCCATGAGATAGTTGAACTGCCCGAGGCGACCGGACCGCAGCACCTGCCGAAAGGTGTACATGTTCGGGTTGTAACGGTAATTCTGTGTCACCGTGCACTTCACCTTTGCTCGCTGCACGGCGCGATAGATGGCACGCACGTCTTTCCAGCTGTCGGCGATGGGTTTTTCCATCAGGATGTGCATGCCTGCCCGACAGGCGGCTTCGACCGGCCCTCGGTGCACCCACGGCGGCGTGACGATGATACAGAAATCGGCGTCGGTTCTGGTGAAGGCCCGCTTGTAGTCGGTGAATCGAGCCTCGGCGGGCAGCGCGAGAAAATCAGCCTGGTCGTCGAGGACGTCCTGATCGATATCGACGAGACCTACCACGTCGAGGCGATCGGAGAAGGCGGGCAGGAAGTTGCGGATCCAGGCACGCGCCATCCCCCCGGCGCCGATCATGAGGCAACGCTTCTTCATAGACCGTGGTCAGCGCTGCGGAAAGTCATCGGGCAGGGGCAGGGCAGGCACCGGGTGGCCGGCGGCCTTTTCCTCACTCAGGTGCAGATGTCCGCGTCGCGCGTCGGGTGGACCCCCCTCTTCCAGGTAGAAGGCCTCGAGGTCTTCGTAGACTTCGACGACGTCGTGTTCGTCGCCCGCTTTGGTGCAGACGATGTCGCCGGGTTGCACATAGTAGTGCTGGCCTTCGCTCATGACCTTCGCCTTGCCCTGATGAATGAGCCAGTACTCGGCGTAGTCATGAAAGTGACAATCGAAGCGGCCTGCATCGGTGGAAACACCGAAGCTGCCGGCCGCCGTGGCCGTGCAACCGTCGGGACGCGTCTCATCATTGATGTGCTGGACGACGGGCATCAGAAACTCCCTAAAGATTGAAGTGGAAAGCGTCGATCAAAGCTCCGCACCGTCACGGATGATCGGCCCGAGACTGCGAGGTGATGCCGCCCAGCCCGTGTTCGAGAATGCCATCGCGGATGATGAACTGACGGTCGGCGGCGACGCCGTCATCGTCCCACCAATAGGTGGCGAACTCATCAGTGATGGTGGGATCGGAGGTGATGTTGAGCAGATCCATCGTCCCTGTGGGGCAATTCGGGGCGGCGAGCAATTGCACGACCTCTTCACTCAGTCGCGGCGCCTGCTCATCGAAGGCGACCTGATCGAGAATCTCGAGGCACCCCTGGCGACCGAAGTCGAAACCACCGTACCGGCGCGAGACGGTTTCACCGCCCTCGTTGGCCGTCACGGACAGTCCCGGAATCAGATACTCGAAGCGCTGGTGCGTACGTCCGCCATCGGAGGTGAGATAGAGCTGCTCGGAACCGATCCACCAAAACGAGACGGACCAGTCGACGATTCGATCATCGGTCTTGAGTCGAGCGCACTGGCCTTTTGCCCGATCGATCCGATCGCTTAGCGATACCTGTGACCACGGTTGGGCCACGGGTGCGGTGTAGTCGCCGACGGGGGCGGGGCGCATGTTCTGCCCGTGATCGACCACCGCCTGGCCTGCGGTCTGGTGCGCCCAGTGTGTGGCGTGGTCGAGGGCCGCTCGGAGACCGGAGAGGGTGAGATCTGACGTGGCCGCATATCCCAGGCCGCCGCCATCGATGACGGTGATCATGACACCCACATCGTCGTGTGTGTCGACAGGTTGCAGCAGGTCCTGGCGAACCTCGATCTGTTCGTTCTGTTCGGCCACGAAGCGCAGCGAACAGAAGTCGACGGCGGGGGTCAGATCCTTGAAGTGCCGTTCGATCGTGTCGAGCATCGGATGGGCTACAGTTCTTTCAGAATCTGGCGCAGACTCGCCAGGGCGGCACGTTCGGCTTCGAGCGCTCGCGAGAGGATCTCGGCGCCTCGTTGAACGTCTGGATCGTCGCCATTGCACACTTCACGCCGTGACATCCGTTCTTCTCGTGCCATCGTTCGGTATCTCCAGTTTGCTGCTGGTCACTGCACGCGGCTCCGATGCGAGACGCGCCATGGGTCTCATGATCGTGCGTCCTCTACCCCCGAGCAAGTCTCTTCCCTGGTGGTGGCGCCATCTGCTCGTTCCGCCTTCCTTCGCTACAGCAGGTTCGGCGACCTCGGTGCTGTGCTTCACGGTGAATGAACGCTGGACGAGAACAGGATCATGAGACAGAGGAGGATGGTGGCCGTGGTTCGCGGGTTGTGCTGCGTGCTGATCACCATGGGAGGTGTTGAGATGTCCCAGGCACAGGATGTGGAGAGGCTGACGTCGTCTGCGGGGCCGGTGATGGCCCTCAGTGACGACGAGGTCCTCGAACTGATTCCGACGCGTGCTGGGTTGCGGTTCACGGGCTGCCCGAACTGCACGGGGGGCACGCAGGAAAACCAACTGTGGTGGACGATCGAAGAGCCGCACTCGGTGTATTGCCAACACTGCGATCTGCGGTATCCGAATGATCTCTATCCGGACGATCAGAGCCTCCACGTCGTCAACAGTCGCGGCGAGACGCACGAGTATCCCTACTGGGATGATGACGACGGCTACCACCACTTCTTCCAGGCGAAGGGCTGGTATGTGCAGCGCGAGTATTTCCAGGACGTGGCGCGCTGGCTTGCCGAACTGTACGTCGCCACGGGGGAGGAGAAATATGCGCGTCGGTCCGCGCTGATTCTGCGTCGCTTCGCCGAAGTGTATCCCGGTTATCTGGTGCACTTCGACTATCCCTTCCGCCAGAAGATCCTGTGGTCGGGGGAGGAGGACTTTCCCTATCCCGTGCCGGCCTTTCGCGCCGCGAAGTGGTCGTGGTGGGCCTACATGGACATCTCGGAGGATCTGTTGAAGACGTACGAGGTCATTCGTGACAGTGGGGCGCTGAGTGCCGATGACCAGCAGCTGATCGAGACCAATCTGTTCCACGCCATGGTGGGCTTTATCAACAACTACGAACCGGCCCTGACGAACATGGACCCGACCTTACTGCGGTCTCTGATCTGGGCCGGTCGCGTACTGCACGAGCCCGAATACATCCACGATGCGGTGCGGCGCATCGGTCTGCTCACGCGCCAGCAGTTCTTTGCCGATGGCGCCTGGCGCGAGGGAGCCGTGTCGTATCACAATCAGACGACACGTGGGCTGGGAATTTTGGTGGATCTGCTCGACGGATACAGTGATCCGCTGGGCTACACCACGGCGAATGGCGCGCGCTTCGACGTTCTCGACGTGGGTGAACAGCTGCCGATTCTTGGGCGGGCGCATGAGGTGCCGAACCTGCTGCGGTATCCGAATGGGCGGGTCGTGGCTTTCCACGACACGTGGGCGCGCGAAGGGTCGGAGCCGACACAGCGATCACAATCGGCGATTCTCCCGGAGCTGGGTCACGCCTGGCTCGGAAGCGGCGAGGGCGACGGTCAGGTCCAAACCCATCTGCACTTCTCGGGTGGTTACGGACATCAGCATCGCGATGTGTTGGGGATGACGCTGTTTGCGGGCGGGCAGGAGCGCATCGGCGATATGGGGTATACACACACGCGGTATCGGGCGTGGACGACGACGACGTTGTCGCACAATACGGTCACCGTGGATGGGCTCGATCAGCAGCCCGGTTCACTGGAGAACCCGTCGGATGGGGCGCTGACCCTGTTCGTTCCCGGGAAAGACGATCTGCTGGCGGTCGTCGAGGCCGATGGTAGGCGCGCCTATCCGGGCCTCGTCGATGACTATCGCCGCATGCTCGTGCAGATCGGCGCCGGTGACGGAGCGTATGTGGTGGACCTGTTTCACGTCGCCGGCGGTTCGCGCCACGAGTACGTGCTCACAGGCGATGCCGATCACGATGGCGCCCTCGAACACGACCTGCCCATGGAGCGTTATGGTCCGATGCTGCTGCCGGAAGGCGTCGACGTGCAGTTGCCGACGGGTGAAAGCACACCTGGTGAGGCCGGTGGCCACAATCTGGGATACGCCTTCCTGCGCGATGTGGAACAGACACCGATCGATGGCGAGTGGGCGGTGAGTTTTTCCAGTGATGTCGAAGCGACGGGGGCCGTCAGAGTACATGGTACGGCGCTGAGCGGTGGGGACACGCTCTACAGTGCCCAGGCGCCGTCTATCCGCCGCGCCAAGGATGACGACGCCGTGCTCGATCAGTTCACCATGCCCGTCCTGGTGCATCGTCGCCAGGCCGCAGAGGGAGACACGTTGACGAGTCGCTTCGTCACCGTCCTGGAGGCCATCGGAGCGGACGGTTCCTTCATCGATGGCGTCGAACGTTTCGAGATCGACGGTGGTGCTGCGATCCGCGTCGCCTGGGGTGACGTGAGTGATCTGCTGCTCGTCAGTGATGAGGGAAGCGCCTCGATGTCGGTGGCCGATGTGAAGATGGAGGGGCGACTCGGCTTCGTGCGCCGGCGAGGCGATGAGGTGCTCGAGATGCGACTCGTTGGTGGCACACGGCTGACGGTGGGTGGTCGTGAACTGGCAGGTGAGGGCGTCCTGCGCGGTCGAGTGACGGGAACGACTCGTCGAGAGGCCGGAGATGACGAGGACGGGCTGGTGACCGATCTGGCTGGGTCCCTCACGGAAGGGGCAGAGGGTCTGTGGGCAATTATGGCGGAAGCAGATGGTTTTCACCACGGCCATGAGATCGTCGGCGTCGAAGAGTATGGCGGTGGGGTGATGCTGAAGCTGGCGAGCGATCCGGGATACGAAGTGACCGCCGACGGAGGGCGTCAGCCCTACTTTCCGGGGCGGTCGTGGCAGGGTGAAACGTTGGTGGAGATCACGACGATGTCTTCGTGGTCCGATCGATGAGGCTTGCGACCTCCGAAGTGGCTTGATCGACACCTCCGAGCGCTTCGTTCGGCCTGGCCTTCACTCGATGCGCTCTACGGTGTCGGTCAAGCCATTGCAGGAACTACGACAGACCAGATCCGGCACACGTCACCGGCTATCCGCCAGGGTTGGTACTCTGGCTGGGACCAGCGGCGGGATCGCGCTTCATCGACAGGGCGATGCGTCGGCGGTCCAGATCGATATCGAGGACTCGCACTTCGACCTGCTGCGCCACTTTCACGATATCGTTGGGATCTTTCACGTAACGATCGGCGAGTTGGCTGACGTGAATGAGGCCATCCTGATGCACGCCGACATCCACGAAGGCGCCGAAGGCGGTGATGTTCGTGATGATGCCTGGCAGCATCATCCCTTTTGTCAGATCCTGCATGGTCTCGATGCCCTCGGCGAAGGCGAAGGCCTCGAATTGTTCGCGAGGATCGCGACCGGGGCGCGCCAGTTCTGCGAGGATGTCCTGCAGGGTCGGCAGCCCGAGATCTCCATCGACATACTTCTGCAGCTCGATCTGTTCACGCAGGTCGGCGCGTGAGATCAGGTCGTCGACACTGCACTTGAGGTCGGCCGCCATCGCATCGACGACGGCGTATCGCTCTGGGTGGACGGCGCTTGCATCGAGGGGATGTTTGGCGTCGCGGATGCGCAGAAATCCGGCGGCCAGTTCGTACGCGCGTTTGCCGAGACGTGGTACGTCGAGCAGGTGCCGACGTGAGTCAAAGGGGCCGTGTTCACGGCGGTGGTCGACGATGTTGCGGGCCAACTGCGGGCCGAGTCCCGAGACATAGGACAGCAGATTGTGGCTCGCCGTGTTGAGGTCGACGCCGACGCTGTTCACACAGCTGACGACGACGTCGTCGAGTCCCGTTTTGAGATCACTCTCCTCCACATCGTGCTGATACTGTCCGACGCCGATCGATTTCGGATCGATCTTTACCAGTTCGGCGAGGGGATCCATCAACCGCCGTCCGATCGAGACCGAGCCTCTCACGGTCAGGTCGTGATCGGGAAACTCTTCGCGGGCGACCTCTGAGGCTGAGTAGACGGAGGCCCCCGCCTCGTTGACCATGACGATCTGGATCGCCGCGTCCAGCCCCAGTCCTCGTACGAATCGCTCTGTCTCTCGACCTCCGGTGCCATTGCCGATGGCGATGGCTTCGATCTTGTGCTGCTTGCACAATCGACGCAGCGTGTCGGCGGCCTTGTCGGCATGCCGGTCGGGAAACACGACGTCATCGTGGACGAGTTCGCCCTGGTCATCGAGGCAGACGAGTTTGCAGCCTGTGCGCAGGCCCGGGTCGAGGGCCAGCACCCGCCGAGCTCCGAGAGGAGCGGCGAGGAGCAACTGGCGCAGATTCTCGGCGAAGACTCGAATCGCCTCCGCGTCGGCGCGTCGCTTGGTCTCGACACGGAGTTCGGTCTCCATCCCCAGGGACAGCAGTCTCTTGTATCCATCGGCGATGGCCAGGCGCAATTGCTCACTCGCTGCGCTCTTGCCGCGAACGAATCGTCGCTCGAGGGCGCCAAGACACTGGTCCTCAGGGCCGAGGATGCGAAAGTGGAGGAATCGCTCCTTCTCACCGCGACGCATGGCGAGAATGCGATGGGATGGGGCCCGGCTGACAGGCTCTTCCCAATCGAAGTAGTCGCGAAACTTCTGCGCCTCCTGCTCTTTGCCCGTGACGACCTGCGTTCGAAAGACACCACGCGTCTGGAAAAGTCGACGGATCTCGGCGCGCGCTTCCGGATTCTCGCTCACCCACTCGGCAAGGATGTCCCGCGCTCCGGCGAGGGCATCGTCGACGGTGGGAACGTCCTTTTCTGCGTCGACATAACCAGCGGCAAGGGCAGGTGGATGGCCCTCCCGTTTCTGCAGCATGAGCTGTGTGGCCAGCGGTTCGAGGCCTCGTTCGCGAGCCATGGTGGCGCGGGTGCGTCGCTTGGGTCGATGGGGCAGATAGATGTCTTCGAGCACGCTCAGGGACGCAGCGACATTCACCTTCTGGCGCAGGTCGTCGGTGAGCACGCCCTGTTCTTCGAGGGACTTGAGAATCGTCGCCCGACGCTGGTTGAGTTCGTGCAGTTGGGCGAGGCGGTCACGAATGGCGGTGACGGCGATCTCGTCGAGGGTGCCCGTCACTTCCTTGCGGTAACGGGCGATGAAGGGAATCGTACCGCCCTCGTCGAGGAGCGCGATGGTGGCCGTGACCTGGGCCGGCGTGAGGTTGAGTTCGCCGGCGATCTGTTGCGGAAAGTGATCGGAACCTTCTGTGTCAGTCATGGGAACGGAAGATCGACGTTCGGCGTGTACGCGCAAAAATTGATTGGCCGACATCTCCGAGAACCTCGCATGGAGCTTGACCGCCACCTCCGAGCGCGCCGTTCGGCCTGCGTCGGTCAAGCCATTGCGGGAACTGCGAAGAAGAGCAAGGCAACTGAGAGACGAAATCAGCTACAGCGTGGTTGCCTATGAATCCTGTCGGAAAAATTCATTAATCGGCAGAGTGCGTACAGCGAAGGTGTTCACGGAACAGATGGTCGACGGTAGGGGGAACACAGTTGTGACGGTACAACGGACATTTGATCGTGTGAGTCTTCCTCATCTAGGCAATCAGGTGCTGCGGATGGGGGTGGCGGCGAATATGGGCCTGGACTCGGCGGACATTCCGTATGCCGCTGAACGCGGGGTCAACCTGTGGCTCTACGGGCGCTCCTTCGGTAAGGCGACGGTGCCGCTGAAGGCTCTGCTGGCTCACGAGCGTGAGAAGCATGTCGTGGTCATGCTCGGAACGTTTGTGCTCACCGCCAGAGGGGCTCGGCGTACGGTGGAGAAGGCGCGTCGAGAGCTCGGCATCGACTGTGTCGATCTGTTCCTGATGCCGTGGTTGGGGTGCACGTCCCGTTTCAGCCCCGCAATTCAGGATGAGTTGGTGGAGATGCGGGAGGAGGGGATCGTTCGAGGTGTGGGCACGAGTATCCACGATCGACAGCGGGCGGGACGTCTGGCGGCGAATTCGATTCTCGATGCGTTCATGTTGCGCTACAATGCCAAACATCCCGGTGCGGAGCAGGATGTGTTTCCGCATCTGGCGACACGGGACCCGATCGTCATTTCCTATACGGCCACTTCTTGGAAACAGCTGCTCAAGCCGCTGAAGGGAATCGACATGTCGCCCTGGCCTGGCGCCGACACGGGCGCGACGATGCCGCCCCTGACGGCAGCTCTGTGTTATCGCTTCGTCCTCAACAGCCCGCACGTGCACGCCACCTGGACGGGTCCGGCGAATCGAGAGCAGCTCGACGAGAATCTCGCTGCCTTGGAGGCAGGTCCATTGTCGGTCGAAGAAGAAGCGTGGGTTCGTGAGTATGGCAAGCAGGTGAAGGCGAAACGGAAGCGCGACTACGTCTGAGGGGACGTTGGAATCGCGCCTCGAGCCGCGGCCTGCGAAGCGACTCGAGTCTCGGGATCGGCTTAGGAATCCGTTGCCGGTCGTGCTGGTGGTTTGCCGAGGAAGATACAGGCGAAGGCCAGTGAGAAGGGCACGATGGCCATCGTCGTGAGGACGGGTCCGTAACCACCCATCAGATCTCGTGCGATGCCGAAGGGCATGGGGCCGAGGGCAGACGCAGCCACCAGCAAGGTGGACGAGAAACCGGCAATCGCGCCGAGATGTCGCCGTCCGTAGTAGTTGGCGAAGACGACGGCCATCACCAGCATCTCGATGCCACTCTGTGCGCCCCAGAAAATGCCGAAGGCATAGGCGTGGGTCACAGAGGTGAGGTGTGCGGCGCTGACGAGGACCACACACTCCATAAGCAGAGATATGGCCAGCAGAAAGCGCGGGTGTACGCGGGTGATGACCAGCCCGCTGATCAACTGAAAAGCGGCGCTCGTGGCGGCGATGGGGACAAAGACTGTGGCCGCCGTCGAGGACGAGAGACCACCATCTTCGAAGACGGAGAAGATGTGGAAGTAAAGGCCCGTGTTGAGCATGGCCACGCAGGACATCGCCCCGCACGTGACCCAGAAGGCGTGCGTGCGTTTCGCCTGGGCGAGGGTCCAGTTGATCTCGAGGGGGTTGGCCGAGGCTGTGCGGGACGAAGGCGCAGACTCTTCGTCAGATGGAGCTGATTCGTCTTGTGGCGCGGGGTCTGTGTTGGGCGCCACGCCCCCATCGGCCCCCTCGGCGCCATCTGGAAGCAGTCCGTGGTCCTCGGGTCGATCGCGCGTGAAGATCCATCCAAGGGGCAGCATGATGCCCAGCAGGATTCCGCCGAGGATCACGTAGGTCCAGCGCCAGCCATACTGGTCGATGAGTGTGTTCGCCAGGTAGGGGAACAGGCCGCTGAGCAGGGCGCCGATCACCCCGACGATCCCCATGATCCGACCACGGCGCAGGACCCACCACAGATTGATGACGTTCTTGCTGGCCAAGGTGAGTGAACCCTGGCCGAACTGCCGCAGGATCACAAAACCGAAGAAGAGCATTACTGCATTGCGAACGAGGCTCATGTAGATACACGCCAGGCCCAACAGCAGGCTGAACAGACAGATCATGAACCGCGAGCCGTGGCGATCGAAGAGGCGACCGACCCATGGAAGGAAGAGACTGGCTGTCAGGGTTGCCGCCGTGTAGAGGGTGCTGACGACGGAGCGGCTCAGTCCCAGATCGGCGATGAAGTGATTCAGGAAGGCAGAAAATCCGGGCGTCTGGCCCGGGTTGGTCATGATGCCGCCCGTGGCGCCGATGGCCACGATGACCCAGCCGTAGTAGAACGGCGTGGAGTGGACGAGACGACTTGGTCGGCTGGCGTACCGAGTCTGCCGTCTTTCCGGCGGATCTTTCTCCATCACGGGCGCATCAGGAATTCTGGATCGGAGAGGGTGAGCAGGAAGGCGAGGATGGCATCCTTCTGCTCATCAGTGAGACGAGCCTCTCTGCCCACCAGGAGAGGATCGAGGGTCGGTGAACTGCGCAGCCCTCCGTCGTAGTGATCGAGCGCTTCTCGCAAGGTCTGGAATCGTCCGTCGTGCATGTAGGGGGCGGTGTGCTCGATGTTCCGCAGTGTGGGTGAGCGGAACTTGCCTGCATCGTAGACAGATCCGGTCACCGACGCCAGACCTGAATCTTGGATCGTGGCCTGCAGTCCGTTGTTGTGGAACTGATTGTCCGTAAGCAACACGGTGCCGTGACAGTGGAAACAATCTCCGACCTCGTTGAAGAACATCTCGACGCCGAGCAGCTCCTGCGACGATAGCGTGTCGAGGCCGGCGGCGTAGCGATCGAATCGTGAGTTGGCCGAGATAAGGGTGCGCTCGAATTGGGCGATGGCCTTCACCGCACGATCGGCGGTGATCTTTCCCGGTCCAAAGGCGGCCTCGAACAGCGCTGGATACCGATCGTGGCCCGCCAGCTTGGCTTCCACATTCGCCCACGTCTCCCCCATCTCATCTGCATCGACAACCGGTTGCAGGGCCTGGTCTTCGAGAGATGCCGCTCGTCCATCCCAGAAGAGGGCGGGCATCCACGCCGCATTGGCGAGGGTCATGGAGTTGCGCGCCGTTCGACCATCGACGCCACGGCTGAATCTCTCTTGGTCGCTGAAAGCGAACTCGGGTCTGTGGCAGCTGGCGCAGGAACGCGTGCTGTCGACGGATAGAATCGGATCGAAGAACAGACGTCGGCCGAGGTCGACGCCTTCGATGGTCATCGGGTTGTCTTCAGGGATCTCCGGTGGAGGGAATCCTTCCGGGATGACGAGGTCGTAGGGCGTGCCGACGAGCTGGGCCGGGCCCGTGGAGCTCTTGTCGCTGCCACAGCTCAGAAGTGTGAAGGCGACACAGAGCAGTAGGTATGCGGTGCGAAAACGAATCAACGCAACAGAAGCAGCTTGCGAGTTTGGGTCAGGGTACCCGTCTGCAGTCGTAGCAAATAGGTACCGGACGCGAGATGATGTCCGTCCTCGCCGCGGCCGTCCCAACGGGCGTGATAGGTGCCTGCGAGGCGGAAGCCCTGTACGAGGTCGGCAACGCCTTGACCGGAGAGGTTGAAGACGGTGAGGGTCACGTCAGCGGCCTCGGTCAGTTCAAAGGGGATGATGGTCTCGGCGTTGAAGGGATTCGGGTAATTGCGGCCCAGGGCGCTATTTGTGGGTTGGGTCTGCTGTCGTTCCTCAAGGACCGCCGTGCCGCGGGATGGAGCCCCGGTGACGAGGCGGAATTCATCTACGTGGAACGAACCGCGGAGTGTGCCCCAGAAGACAACGTGTTCGATGTCGAAATCGCCGCCGAAGCCAAAGTCTGACATGGGGATTTCCACTTCCTGCCATTCTGCCTTCTCCAGGTCGATCAAGGGCACAGCGCCCCCGACGACCTTCACCGTGGTGGGTCGCTCATTCAGATAGACGTTGATCGCTGGGCGAGGACCCGGATCGGTGTATCCCGGATGAATCGCGAAACGCAACGATCTGTAGGCAGAGGCCGGTACAGGATCCGTGGTCGACCACTGGACATTGAACCCAAAGCCGTCGATGCCAATGGCGGACGACCCGGCGAAGACCTCATCCGTCGCTTCGTAATTGACCTGGGCACTGAGAAGGGTCGTCTGCTCCCATCGAGGATCGAGACCATCGGATGTGATCACGACATCATCCTGTGGATACACGGTGAAGCCGGTGGTCGCCTGATGGGTCCGGCCATTGCCGTCCTCGAGCAGAACTTGCAGAGCATGACGTCCAAGGATGATGTCATCGGGAATCTCGACAAGGCCCACGAACTGACCGTCCTCCGCAGCCGTCAGCTGAATCTCAGACAGGCCAGGCGTGTTCGGCGCCGAGAGACTGACGCTGGCGATCGGCGCGGGTGCCGCTCCTGGGAGTGGTTCTGTCCGTGCCGTGATCTGCAAATCGGGCATCGCGCCCCTCCCAAGGACAAAGGTGTACTCACTGATGTCCAGACTACGGATGGCATGGGCCGGCGGTGTGAAGCGAACAGCGCGGACCCCCGAGAGTGTGTTTTCGGAGATCAGTACGATCCCATCTCGATACGGCTGCACGCCCCAGGTGTTTCCCGTCACGTAATAGCCGATTTCGATGGGTTCGGCGGGATTGTGGAGGTCGAAGATGCGCAGCCCGGAATCGTAGTGTGCCCAGTAGAGCAGTCCATCCTGGATAAAGGGGTTGTGCGACCCAAGAAAGGAACCGGTGACGAAATCTCCCGCACGGATCTGCCCCACCTCGACCGGGTTCGACGGATCCCTCACGTCGGCGATGCGCATGGCGCTGCCTGGATTGAATTCGGCGTTGTAGTAGACATAGCCGTCTGCGGCGGCGGCGCTGTGCGTGCCTTCGGGCACGCTGATGGTCGACAAGGTGCTGACCACATCGGGATCCGATACGTCGGCGATGACCAGCCCGCCCACATCGGAGACGATGTCACTCAAATATGCGATGTCATCGAGAACGAAGATGTCATGGATGATATTGCTGAACCCCGGAATCGTATTCAGCCACGTGCCGGAGACCGCCGGATTGGATGGATCGGTAAGGTCGACGACCGTAAGACCCGGACACGACGCGTGGGCGAGATAAGCACGGCGAGCACGTAGAAACACGTTGTGGACACCGTCGCCACAAGGGGCTGTGAACTTGCTCAATACTTGCGGTTCTCGTGGGTCTGAGACGTCGATGACGGTGATGCCACCCAAGCCGGCGTCTGTAGGATGGCCCGCCACAACGGCGATATCCCCGTCGACCTTCACATCATGCGCAGTGCCGGTGATGGGTACTGTTGCGACCAGAGCCATCTGAGCGGGATCGGAAACGTCGACGATATAGAGTTCGTGAGCGTCGATGGCGAAGGTGCCGATGTATGCATAGTCGCCCGAGACATAGATGTCGCTCGTTGGTGGGACCTCCAATTGGCCCGCTGGCCGGTTCAGTTGGAGCTCGCCGACGAATTCCACGTTCAGCGTTTTGGGCGTCTGGGCGAGGACGATCGTGGCCATCATCCAGACGGGGCTGCTCACAAGAGTGGTCCGTATCCAACGCATGTGTGCTTGCTGTGAGTGAAACGCGGGGCGGGTCGGTGCAATATCACCCGGCACTGTTCAGTTTCCAAGTTTCGGTGTGTTGCGAAGGAGGAGGATCTTCTTCGCAACACCCGGTCCAACGCCTTCGTAGCGCACGAAATACACCCCGTCGGCTACCGCCATCCCCTCTTCGTCACGTCCGTCCCAGGCGAAACGATGGGTTCCTGGCAGGAGTGTCTGCCGAGCGATCGTAATCATACGCTGTCCCAGGGTATTGAAGATCTCCACGTGGACTTGTGTGGCCGTCACAACAGACAAGGTGAAGAAGACCAGATCGTTCGATGGGTTTGGAAACGGCGGAAGGATGACGATGCCGTCGGGATCCGTGGGTTGCACGATTCCCTCTTCTTCGGCGATGCGCAGGCGTTGATCGGCGGACACGTTCTGAAGCGTCGTCGTCGACCCCGAGGGCCAACTGACATCCACCTGTTCGGCCACTGTCGCCGAACCGAGTCCGATGTGGCCTGTGCGGCTTAACTGTGGCACACCTCGGGTTGTGGCGATCTGTCGTCGCTGAGTCCGCCCCTCGCTTTCGACGGTGAGGGAAGCCCCGATGGCGCTTACTCTACCTGTGGAGTCTGTCACTTCGAACTGAAACCAGTGTCCGGCCTCGGAGCGGTTGAGGAAGAGCGCCGGCTGTGCATCACCGGTCGAGTAGACCAGGGCGTCGAGATCGCCGTCGCCGTCGGCGTCATCGAAGGCCATAAATCCCCCCGCTGCGGGGAGCGATGTCGTTCCGGGTGGATCCTGTGCAGGCCGAGCAAAAGTGCCCGTTCCGTCGTTGAGTCGAACACCGTTTTCTCCCCAGACCACGACGTCCAGGTCGCCGTCGTTGTCTACATCGATCAGGCCGCCGTCCATGTTGTTCGAGAGGAAGAGGTCATCCAACCCCGCAGCGATGGTGATATCCGTGATCTGACCTTCGCCGACGTTGGTGAAGAGATAACTGGCCAGCGTCGTATCGAGACCGGCGGTCTGGAAGATGTCGAGGTCACCGTCGTTGTCGACATCACCGAGGTCGAAGGCGTGGAGCGCGACACCGATGGAGATGAAATCACCGGAGGCCTCCCAGAACGTTCCGGTCTGGTCGTTGAGGAACAGGTGTGAGAGACCCGTGTCGCCGGCACCCAGATAGATGTCGGGCCAGCCATCGTTGTTGAAATCACCAGATCCCATCTCGCCCTGCGTGCCACCGCCGATCAGATCGAAACGAATGTCGAGGCCGGAGATCTCCGTGATGTCTTCGAGGAAGGTGCCCTCGAAGTTGCGGTAGAGACGGTTGCGAATTGTGGGATGAGCGGCCTTGCCCGCTGGCGAACCCGCGATGCAGCAGAACCAGTAGCTGCCCACGTAGAGATCGAGCCAGCCATCACGATCGGCGTCGAGCCAGATGGCGTTGTTCGAATAGATGGCGTCGGTGACGGTGAGTCCCACGTCGAGGGTGATGTCCGTGTAGGACTCACCGTCCTTGCGACGCATGACCGGGAGGGGATCGGCGATGGTGGCGGTGCCGTCGATGGGAGCGAACAGGTCGAGATCGCCGTCGTTGTCGAGATCTCCGAAGGCCGACGACCGCTGAATGACGGGCAGGTTAGAGGGCGGCGGGACGGCGTCGCTGGCCTCGAAGTGCTGGCCGAAGGCCACTTGTGCCGGAAGAAGGAGCAACGCGTAAAACACAAGTCTGACGACTCGTGCTCGCGATGGGTGTCGGAGAGTGGGGGGGACCATGTCTCTACAATACATTCACGTGGCCGAAGAGCACACCTGGAACCCATCGAGGAACAACAACATGTCACGACGCAGACTGCTGGTGACCGGCGCCACCGGGACGATTGCTACCCGAATCCTGCCTGACCTGGCCGAGCGATATGATCTGGTTCTGTTGGACGTGAAGTCCACGGACCGCGAGGGAAACACGGTGGAGGGTGTGATCGAGGCAGATCTGCTCGATCGCAACCGGGACAACTACCGGTCGCATTTCGAGGGAGTCGATGCTGTGCTGCACTGCGCTTTCATCCAGGACGGACACTTCGACTACTACGATCCGGACCGTTTCTGGATGGAGAATGACAATGTGCGCATGGCCTACAACGTCATGCAGGTCTGCCAGGAGGCGGATGTGCGACGGTTGGTGGTCATGAGTTCAAATCATGCCAGCGACTACTACGAACACCTCATCTGGGGTGACAAGATGGAGTTCGTGACACCTGAGATGATCCCTCTGTCAGACAACTTCTACGGCTGGGCGAAGGTCTCGTACGAGAGTCTGGGATTCGTCTTCGCGTGTGGCGGTGCGGGCGGACGGAAACTGCAGAACGTCCACCTGAGAATCGGCGGCCCCCGCGAGACGGACATCGACAACTGTGGCACGGATCTGAAGAAGATGCATCGGGCACTGGGGGCGTATCTGAGTGTGCGCGATGAAGTGCAGCTGGTCGTGAAGAGCATCGAGACGGACGACATCGAGGACGCGAATGGCATCCCCTTTCACGCGTTCTATGGGATCAGCGGCAATACCCATCGATTCTGGAGCATCCAGAATGCACGGGATGTGATCGGGTATTCGCCGGAAGACGATTCAGCGGTGCGCTTCGCGGACAAGATTCAAGTGATTACGAATGCGGCGACGGAGTAGCCCTCACAATCCCAGCTTCGGCATAGTCTCGCGCAAGTAGGCGTCGGCGAGGAAGCGATATCCTTCTGCACTGGGATGGATTCCATCGATGTAGAGGTGGACGTCGTTCTCGCCCATCAGGCTCAATCCATCGACATAGTGAAGGTTCTGGTCTCCGTGACCCTGCAACACGTCGACGGCCTCGGCGAGACGTTGGCGCATGATCTGCAGGGTCATGCCTACCTCGTTGGGCGTGCTCTCTCTTGGAGGATGACAGATGGGTGACACGACGGCGATGGGTATGTTGGGGTGACCGTCGCGGATGGTCTTGATGAAACCGATGACGAAGGCGCGGAAGGTGCGGTCGCTGACGGTACCGCCCATCATGTTGATGCCGAGTTTGAGGCCGATGGCGTCGGCCGGCAGGTCGTGGATCAGGCGGGCGAACATGGGATCGAGATGGCAGTCACCGCCGAGGCCGAGGCTGGTCAGGTGCAGGTCGGCGCGGTTGGCGACGATGGCGGGCCAGGTCTCGGAGGGGCCGGCGGCGTGTCGGCAGTGGGTGATAGAACTGCCGTAGAAGACGATTCGCTTGCGATCGTCCGTCCAGGATGAGGCGGTGGCGCCTTCATCTATATACAGTCCGCGCAGTACGACCGGGACGTATTGGCTCGGCAGGTAGAGTTCGAGTCGGTGTTCACCAGCAGGGATGTGGTCGAACTGAATGGTGTCGGCGTCGATGGCAGGTGGAATGCGTCCGTGGAGTTTGCCGTCGACGAGCAGGTCGAAGACCCAAGGTGGGTCAGACTCCACTGGAGGCGGCACGACATCAAGTCGCACGCTGGAGGTGTCGCTGATGAGGGTCAGGCGAATGCCGGCAGGCATGGACGCCTTGTTTGTGGGACTCGTCTCGAACAGATCCTGCTCGGCGACAGGAATGCGCCATGGATGAAGGCCGGCGTCGGTTTCTTCGATCGAGATGGCGCCTTCGATCGTGAGAGGGCCGCCCTGGAGCGGGACGGATCGCGTGGGGTTGGATTCTGTTTGGCTCATGGATGATGCTCGTCGGTTGCAGTGGGCTGCAGATCTGGGTCGATCAGTCGAGACTGCGGAGGTCGCTGGCCCGACGGTGGTATCAATCTGCGGATAGTTGGTCCTACGACATTCGAGTCAGATCTCCAAGGGGAGGTCAGGTTGGCCGGGGTACGGCCCAGAGTTCGCATGTGCGAACGATCAAGAGGCCAGCGGATTCACGATCGATGATTCAGCACGTGCGTGATTCGCACTGCGCGGTTGATCAACAACTAGGCACTCTATCGGTTTTGGTGGACTACAACTGGTCATAGTGGTCTTATGTTGCTGTAAACACAACGCTTGGGCTGTACTTGGGAATGGGTACAGAGCGGTTGTGGATAGAATCCGAGCAGATCATTCATCGATCACTGAGGTGCGACTGCGAGGGACTGGTTTGCTATAACTGGTTGATGGTGAACGACTTGTGGGTATGTGCGCAGTGTGACCGATTCTCTGGCACGGCGCGTGCAACAGGGTGGGTACGCAGGCGGGATCGCTTCGGCGTCCTGCTGCGACAAACACGCAATCTGCCGCGGGGTCGACGCAACAAGGCGACGGCTCGCGGGGCATCCTCATCCCTGGAGGGTTTCACATGCTACAAGTGGCGACAGAGCCAAGGCAGGTCCTCTCTGTACACCCGGGAAGGATCGTCGCTCAGTCGCCCGTGGCCTTCGCAGATGGCATGTTCCTCGTCCGCGTCTTCATCGACATGGACCATTCGCCTCCCACCATCGTGACAGCCTACCGCACCAGCAAGATGACCAAGTATTGGAGTGACACAGAATGAAAGTCACCTACGATCAGCAGACTGATACACTTAGCGTGATTCTTCGAAATGACGTGGCTGTCGTCGATAGCGATGAAGAGAAACAGGGCGTCGTGCTGGACTACGGAGAAGACGGGCACCTTGTGTCGATCGAAGTACTCGAGGCGTCATCGTGGGTCACTGACGCTACGCACGTCGATTTCGAGCGAACGGGTCAGTAGCCCCTCTCCGGGGTCGGAGCTGACTGCACCGATCGCCTCTGCCTTCGCTTCAGGCGACGTTCATTCTTCTTTGTAAGGCCAGACCGGGCGTTCGATGGCGAAGGCTTGTTTCACGTCGACGTAATCCAGCGCGCCGAGGCGGCCGATGGGTCTGAGTTTCGCCACGTCCACGTGACCCTCTGACAGCACTCGTTCGTCGATGTGAATGCCGACGACCTGGCCGAAGACGACGGTGTTGTCGTCCTCTTCCTCGTCACACGGCAACTTCAAGATCTGCGTCGTGCGGCATTCGAGATGCACGGGGCTTTCGGCGACTCGGCTCGGTGTCACGATCTGTGACGGGGCCTTCGTCAGCCCCGCGATGTCGAATTCGTCGACGTCTCTTGGCGCTGCGACGGAGGACGAATTCATCTGCTCGCGCAGATCCCAGGTGGCGAGATTGACGACGAACTCTCCCGTGTCCTGGGCGTTGGCGACACTGTCCTTGAGGCCGCCGGTTCGGTGTCCCGTCGTGGCGGCGAACATGACCTGGGGCGGGCCGTAGGCGACGGCGTTGAAGAACGAATAGGGCGCCAGGTTATCCACGCCCTCGGCGCTGCGCGTGGAGATCCAACCGATCGGCCGGGGGACGACCAGGTAGTTGAAGGGATCCCGCGGCAGGCCGTGATCATCTTCGGGGCGATAGAACATCTAGTCGAGGATCTCTTCGACCTTCTCCGCCGGACGGGCGATGACGGCTCTGTCGCCGCGAATCACGATGGGGCGATTCATCACCTCCGGATGCTCCAGCAGCAGCGTGACGAGGGCATCGTTGTCGCCGATGTCCTCGATGTTGCGTCCGAGCTTCGCGAAAGAGCCGCTGTGCAGCATATCTGCCGGCGCCAGGCCGAGGAGTTCGATGAAGCGGCGATAGTCTGCCTCGGAGGGTGGATTCTCGATGTATTCGATGACGTCGAACTCGACGTTGCGGTCGCGCAGAATCTCCTGCGCCCCCCTCGACTTGCTTCAATTGGGGTTGTGGTAGACGGTCACATCGGCCACGTGGAAGCTCCTTTCCTCTACGAGCGCGGCGAGACTTCTATGGTCGCTAAGAAACCAGGCTCTCGAGTGCTGTCAACGGCGTGAACCCCGTGAACCGCTGGCTCGATGGCGGGCATCCATATTGTATTGTGCTCACCGAGCTTCTCAGGCAGTCCACCCACGAAACAGATGGTCTCGTCGATGCCCGAAGAACACAACGAGGACATCGCCGTGATGGCCCTCGATTACCCCTCGATGATTCATGGGCGAAGGACCTCTACGAAGGCTGTGGGTTCAGCGCACCCATGCCGAAGACCTCAGAAGAATGGGCCATGTTCTCCTCGCAGAATGCGGAGTTGCAGCAGGCGCTGGCCGATCTGAGTGCGACACAACAGCAACTGCTGCTGCAGGAGAAGATGGCTGGCCTGGGCAAACTCGTGGCGGGTATCGCGCACGAGATGAACACACTGGTGGGCGCGATCGAGTCTGCCCTGGATCTATCGAACGTCTCGCCAAGGCGATCGCCGGGCTGAGCACGTCCAATTCCACGGCTCAAGAGGCGGCTTCGCGAATCGCCACGGTGGTGAAGAGTCTGCGTGCTTTCGCCCGCCTTGATGAGGCGGAGTATCAGATGCTCGATTCCCTCTTCGATTTCGAATTCCGCCAGGAGGATGGGCGCGTGAAGTTGGGCATGGGGTTGCCAATGGACTACAGCGAGGTCTGAGTCACGCATCCAGTCGACGCGATCTCGGATTGCACCTATCGTCTCTGACATGAGTTCCTCCTACGACGTCATCATCATCGGCGGCGGTCACAATGGTCTGGTGACGGCCGCCTATCTCGGCAAGGCAGGGTATCGCACGCTCGTGCTCGAGCGGCGCGATGTGCTCGGTGGCTGCAGCGTCACCGAGCAAGACATCTTCCCCGGCTACAAGATCTCCGCCGCTTCTTATGTGGCGAGTCTCTTTCATCCGAACATCATCCGCGATCTGGATCTGCACGCGAACGGGCTTGAGTTCCTCGTGCGTGATCCGCCGTCCTTCACGCCCTTCGCCGACGGCTCGCACTTGTTCTCCTGTCTGGAATTGGCGGATACGCAGAAGGAGATCGCCAAGTTCTCTCAGCGTGACGCTGACCGTTACGCCGAGTACGAGGCGATGCTGACGCGGATCGCCGAACAGATCGAACCACTGCTGCTGATGACACCACCCGATCCGACGTCGCTCGACCCGCGCAATCTGTGGCGTCTGTTGGGCATGGGAAAGATGGCCAAGGGGCTTGCCGGTGATTTCCTGCCAGCGTTGCAACTGGCGTCGGCGAGTGTGGCCGATTTCGTGCGCGACTGGTTCGAGTCGGATGCGATGCAGTCGACACTTGCCACGGATGGGATCATCGGCGCTTATGCCGGTGTCGAATCACCGGGGACCGCTTATGTGCTGCTGCACCATGTGATGGGTGGGATCACCGACGCGGCGGGGACGTACCATCGAGGCCGTTGGGCCTATGTGCGCGGCGGCATGGGTGGCATTCCTGCGTCGATCGTCGCTTCGACCCAGGCGCGTCATGATCCGGTGGACTTCATCGCCGGTGAGCCCGTGGTGCGTATCCTCGTCGACAAGGGGAAGGTGCGCGGTGTCGAACTGACGAATGGTGAGGTGATCGAGGCGCCGACGGTGGTGTCGGCGGTGGATCCGCGCATCACCTATCTCGGCTTGCTCGATGAAGAGCATCTCGACGCAGAGTTCGTCGAACAGATTCGCAACTACAAGATGAAGGGGGCCACGACGAAGGTGAATCTGGTGCTCTCCGACTTGCCAGATTTCACGGCCCTGCCCGGTGTGGAACGGGGTCGCCAGCACAGCGGCACGATTCACGTGTGTGAGAATCTCGAATACATGGAGCGGGCCTGGGAGGATGCCAAATACGGTCGCTGGTCACGCGAACCGATCCTCGAGTGCACGATCCCCTCCGTCTACGACGACACTTTGGTGCCCCCGGAACACCCGGATCATCACGTGATGAACATCTTCGCGCTGTATGGTCCGAAGAAGCTGGTGGGTTCTACGTGGAAGGAGGAGGGCCCGGCTTTTCTGGATCGGATCATCGAGAAGCTGGGGGAGTTCGCGCCGAATCTACCGGGTTCGGTGGTGCACAAACAGATCCTGACGCCGGACGATCTGGAAGAACGCTACGCGTTGACGGAAGGCTGCATCTTCCACGGCGCCATGGGCCTGGATCAGCTGTTCTGGGCGCGACCGCTGCCGTCGATCGCGCAGTATCGTGGGCCCTTGGACGGGCTCTACATGTGTGGGTCGGGGACACACCCTGGTGGTGGTGTGACGGGCATCCCCGGTCACAATGCGGCGCGCGAGATTCTGCGGGACAAGCCGCCGCGGGGTTGAGGGCGGTTCACGGCCGTTTGCCGGAGCCCTCCGTGATGGGCGGCTACGTCTCACACTCGGGTCCCCCTTGATACTCTTGCAAATCGGCGAGGTCGTGGATTGCGTTCAGGCTCTTGTCGGGCTGCGTGCCGGTTTGTCGGAGTGGGGGCCCTCGCGGGTCCGAGGGCCCCATCGTGTCATTTCAGCGAGGGCTTTCCGGTGACGACGATGAATTCAGCGGACTGCCTCGACAGGTACTGTACTTCACGTCAGGTACAGAGTGTGTCGGCACCGATGTCAGACGGGCTCCGGAGCTCCTCACATTGCGCCGGTGGGCTCAAACGTCCCCCACACATCCCTTGAGCTTTGCCAATCCTTCGCGGGCCACCAAGGTCGGTCCCTGTGCCCAGTACGCCTCGTTGAATAACTCTAGAGAGAGCATTCCCGTGAAGCCGATCGTTTTCAGGGAAGCAACGATCTGTGGCCAAGGAGCGAGGCCGTCGCCGGGATAGACGCGATCGGCATCGGTGATGTCGGCGCGCGTCGGCGACGCGGGATAATCATTCACGTGCACGAGTCCGAGGCGTCCGGCACCGAAGTGCTCGAAGCCCACATGATGTCCACTTCCCTTGTACATGTGAAACACATCGGCCAGCAGCTGCACGCCGGGTCGTCCACATTCTGCGGCGATCATTAGCACTTCGCCCGTGCGGCCGAGGGTTTGTGCGATGCCCCAGTATTCCAGCAACGGTGTGACGCCTGATTCGGCGGCGAGGTCGACGAGTTCGGCGAAGCGCTCGGTCACGGGAAGCAGATCGACGTTGCGATCGTGGATGCCGAAAGGGGGTGCGGCGACGCAGGGGCAACCTAGATCTCGTGCTATCTGGAAGCAGCGAGCTGCTTCTTCGAACCCTTTGGCGCGTCGATCGTCTTCGGGCACAGCCCATTCGGGGAAGCCGATGAGATTGACGATGGAGAGGCCACGTTCATCGGCTCGGGCTTTCACCTGTGCGAGAGTGCCCCCGCCATCGACCCAGGCGTCCAATTCGGCTACCCACGGTTCGATACCGTCGTATCCCGCGTCAGCGGTGGTGTCGATCATGTCGAGGATGGTTGCACCGTCGCTGCGGATGGTGCTGGTGTTCAGACAGTAGGAGAAGGGCATGTTGAGTCTCAGCCGTCGGTGAAGGAATAGGCGCGGTCGGTGGTGATGCCCTGGAACGTGCGCAGGGTTGTGCGCTGAAACAAGCCAGCCGTGTCGGCCTTCCAGCCTTCCAGTTCCTGGCGGTGTCCGAGTCGACGGATCATGCTCCACTCGCTGGCGCGTGTGCGTCGTGCATGCGTGTCCCAGAGGCTGAGTCCGTCGATACCCGCTGCATAGTAGTCAATGGCCCGCTGCCTATACCCTTCGGCAGGCATACCGCGGGGGTAGACGTCGGCGTAGATCCGGCAGTCGCGTCCGGACGAGGGGTCAGACGCGGGCTGTCGGTGGTCATCGCCGGCGGCAGATGGTGTCGCTCGAGCTTCGACGAATTTGGCGAGCAGTTCGGCGCTGACGCTCGTGGGGTCCGGTATGCCAGCTGCGGCCGAATGGCAGGGGTGGACGATGCAGTGATCCATCAGTCCTTCCTGCATCCAGGTGGCGGCGTCGATGGACGAACCGAGACAGTACTCGGCGTAGATCTCATGGATGGGCAGGTAGTTGTCCATCTCGAGGCCTGAGAAGCGCAGGCTCGCGTAGATCTGCAGGTCGTGTTCGTGGGCGCGCTCGATGGGTGGCATCGGGATCGCTGTCACCGCCGGTACCCCACAGGACGAGCCGTAAGTAAGCTAGGTTGGCGAAGAAATGATCCGTGCCATAGAACGGGACGGGAGGCGCGATGACGAGATCCTGGCCGGTGAGATCTGCCGTGCGCCAGTAGGCCTCGGCGAGTTCGAAGATGCCGAACCCGGATTTCTCGGCGAAGTCACCGTCCTTCGGCAGGCACTGTTCACGACCGATGGTGGCGAAGGCGTCTTCTCCCGAGAGACGGACGCGGATCTGCGGACCTTCGAGGCGTAGTGCATGCCGAGATGGATGTCGAAGCGACCTGTTACACCGAGCGGGAGTGCAACGGGCGGCGGGTTCACGAAGGGCTCGTCGGCTGGTCGTCGCATGGCGGCGTGAAAGGCCGGGTAGTAGGTGTAATAGAGCATGCGACCGGCGATGCCGCTCTCGGTCTCATAGTCGAGGAGCATCCACTTGCCATCGCTCCACTGCGGGCATAGGCTGGTCGCCGGAAGACAGGCGCTCAGGTCTGAGAGGATCACGTCTTCCGTCATCATCATCGCGAGTCGTTGGAGTCTTGATCGGATGGGGAAGGTATCGTGACATGCGCCGTGCGGCCATGATGAAGAGAGAATCGTGGGAGAGTTGAATCGGATCTCCATCGACGTCACCGAACCAGGGAACGTCGATCGAACGGCCGGGCCCATCACACAAGGCGTTCCCTTTGCCGACGGTGAGTTGGCAGTGGACGCGCCGGTTCGGCTGGTCGACGAGGATGGCCGTGCATTGTGCCCCTACATCCTGCGCATGGAGATGTTCGCCGGTCGTCCGGAGATCCGTTTCTCCCACACCTTCGTCTTCGACGGTGATCCTGAACGGATCGAGGTGAATCGACTCGGTGTTGAGATCGATCTCGATCTGGGGGAAGCGGAGCAAATGTCCTTTGGGGGTACAGTAAGGAGCGACAGGCGACGCACAGGACGTTCGCATCGGACCGGCGGGCGGCATGACGCCGCAGTTGTTGCATGACGTGGTGAAGCTGTTCGGCGACGACAATCCGATCTATCAGGAGGCACTGATCGCGATCGCCGACCGTTACGTCTACCACGTCAACGACATGTACGAAGTGCTGGATGTGGATGGCCACGAACAGTTGGATCCGTACTTCAACGCGGCCATCGTCGCCTACGCCTACGAACGGACATCGCGACTCGACTACGCCGCGTACTGCCGTTACTACATCCGCGAACATTTCCCCGAACGCGCGCAGGTCATGAGTTTCACCTACGTCTGCTGGGGAAGCATCATTCCCCCCATGTTGGCGGCGGTGCGGCACGCAGAGCAGGTCCACGGGTCGTCAGCACTTCATGCGGCGGAGGCCGAGTGGATCGAGCGGGTGCGTCGACGGTCGCCCGAGGTCACGGTCGCTGCGGCCACGACCCGTCCCGAGCGTCGCAACATCGGTCGTATCACCGGATACGAAAGCTGAGCCTTCATGAATCTGTCGCCCCGGAAGTTTCCCACAACGAACCTGTCCGATACCCTCGTGGTTGTGCCTGACGAACTGGAAGGGAATGACGTATTTCGCCGTCTCGCCGACGTGTGCCAAGCGCCGCTCGTTGCGCAGTGCTCCTTCGAGCCCTCTGCGTTCGAAGAGAAACACGTCATCGCGTGTGGACACCTGGTCAACAACGTGGCCATCGCCCGGCTCTACAACGGGCGCCACTGTTACGTGGACACCCTGTTTCCTGGAAGCGACGACTACCTGGTGCGCTCGATCAGCGACCCCTATGCGGCCGGGAATAATGCCATCGTCGCCGGTGCCAGCAGCGACGCGGGTCTATTCGATGCCGTGGCGGACCTGACCAAGCGCCTCGAGACCAGTGACGGCGTCGTAACCCGGCTGCACGCATATCGATTATCGGAGCCACCTGATCAGCCCGATGCGTCGCAACTCGAGGACTTGATCGCCCGTGATCTGACGCTGTGGCACGGCGGTTGGGTGGCGTCACCCTTCCGCGGGGGGAGACTGAAGTCCTATCTGTGGCACCAGTATCTCGACGATGGGGAGATGTGGGGCCACCTGATCAAGAAGATCTTCGCCCGGTCGATCGATATGTGGCGGGAGCAGCGAATTCGTGAACCCCACGACTACCACGACTTTTTTCACCTCGACCAGTTCATCCACCTGTGGGATCTGGTGGAGGATCATCCCGCATACACCGAGCAGGATCGGCATGCCGTGGTGGAGATGTTCATCGACCTGCTGCGCCATCTGGCCGAGGGCTTCTACCTGAAGGAAGAGGTCAATCCCGATCACATGCCGCGGCAGAACCACGTGACCTTCATCGGGCTGAATCTGGCCGTGGGTCACCAGTATCTGTCGCAGCGCTATGGTGTGACCGAGTTCGCCGAGATCGATGCCCGGGTGGAGCGCATTTTTGCCGGCCAGGTCGAAGGCTACATGCCGAATGACGATGCTGGTGTGGGATACGTCTGGCACGTGCCGTGGCACACGCTCCACTACGGGTTGTCGCGCGATGATCATCGCTATCTCGACGAGGGTCACGTGGCGGATCTGTGCCAACTGCTGGCGATCACGACGGACAATCTGCGCAGTGAGGTCGGCTACGGGGACAGCAGCGGTTATTCGGCCTTCGAAAGCGGGGGTTGGCGAGAGCATCTGTGGCCGCTGATGGCCTGCCTGTGGCGGGCGCCGGATCCCACCCATCTCTGGCTGCTCAACTGGCTCGCCGAAGGCAAGGCATCGCGCCTTCATCAAGGCGTCGATTCCTGGCATGCCACAGTGATTCGTACGGATGACGGGTACACCCTGCCCGGCGTGGAGCCCGCGCTGCCCGAAGACCTACTTGGGGTCACGGCGCTGGGCCTGCCCGACTCGGTGCTGCGACTCGTCGATCACCTGGTGCCCGAAGCGTTCCGCACCGGGGGCGGCCCCGAGAAGAGCGCCCTCTACTTCAACAAGCTGTCCATTCGTTCTGGATTCGAGCCGGATGACGAGTATCTGCTGCTGGACGGCCTCGGCACGCTCTGCCACGGCCACGAAGACACCAACGCCATTCTGCGGTTGTCGTGGAAGGGACGGGCCTGGCTGGCCGATGGGGACTACATCCGTGCGGCGCCAACGTTCCACAACAGTGTCACCGTGCAGCGTAATGGCGTGGGAGTGCTGAATTCGCCGGGAGACGGTGTGGTGATTCCGCCTCTGGCAAGACTCCTGCAGGAGCGTTCGGATGCGGACAGTGGCGTCGTGCAGAGCGAAGTAGCCGGCTACAACGGCGTCGATTGGCGGCGGAATCTGATCTGGCGAAAGGATCGCTACATCGCCATCGTCGATGAGCTTCGCTGTACCGAGGAGGGTGACTACCGCTGTCGTTGTCTGTGGCGGGTCGTGGGTGATGTGACCGATTCCGAAGCCGGAGTGGCCCTCCGGCAGGGGGAGGAGGAACTGTTCCTGCTCAATGCGGATTCGTCCGTGCGAGAGATCGTCGATGATGGCGCCGCCTGGGGTGGATACGCTCATCACGATGGTTCGGTGCACGTGGTGCATCAGAAGATGAACCGGCATCTGAGGGCCGGAGAATCGGTGGTGTTTCTGCACGTGTTCACGCCGCATGAGAGCTCGCAGGTCGAACAAGTCTCCCCGGGGCTTTTGCGCGTCACCGGTGGTGAGGATGTGAGGATCGTGGGTGTCGATGAGCAGGGAGGGCTCGTCGATGTGGCCGAGAGTGATCACGTCGCCAGCGACACGACTGAACCGGTCGCGGTGAGTGATGGCAGCGAATCCAGCGTGGACGTCTCGAGCGCACCGGCTGCCACCGCGGGCGCTGTCGAAGGCACCGAGCCACCTGTCGTGGCTGACCTCGTCTGGCGGGAATCCATCGTCGATCGCGTCGGCGCCGTGGCCCTCTTCCAGGATGAGGATGACTACCGCATGCTCGTCGCCGGTACCGATGGCGAGCTGGTCTGTGTCTCCATCGATAACGGGTCGGAGCTGTGGCGAGTTCGGCTGCCGTCCGCCGCATCTGTGCTGCTGACGGAGGACATCGACGGCGACGGTGAGGCGGAGATTCTGGTGGGGATGATGGCCGCCGAAGTGGCCGTGCTCGACGGCGCGACAGGATCGGAGCGTTGGCGTCGGACGCTGAAGAATCTCTACGACTTGAAGGACAGGGCGACGGTGTTACGGGTGGCCGACCTGGAAGGGGACGGGAATCTCAGCGTTCTGGTGGGAACGGCGGGCTGGTTCGTCAACGTCTTCACGCCCGAAGGTGATCCGCGATGGGCGCAGTGGTTTCGGTATCACCCGATTACGGCCGTTGAGGCCGCCGACGTCGACGGAGACGGACGCGCCGAAGTCATCGTGGGGAATGTCTACTCCACGCCGCTCAATGTGCACGAGTTCGACGGTTCCTTCCGATGGTCGACGCTCGAGCAGGTGGGCGCCGAAGGCAATGCGACGACACCACGACGCGGCATCGGTCTGACGCAGTTACGTTTGGCTGACCTCGACGACGATGGCCGCCAAGAGATCATCTATGGCACCGAAGATGGCTGGCTCTATGCCGTCGATCCGTTGGAGGGTGACGAGGTCTGGCAACTGAACGTCGTGGGTTCGGTGATCTCGCTGGAGATCACCGATGACGGTGTGATGGCGGCCAACGAGTTCGGCGATGTCTACGTGATCTCGAGGACGGGCAAGATTCTCGCTCACCGCCAGGTCAGCGAGCGGATTCGATGTGCCACACCCAGCGGTGACGAACTGGCCCTTGCCACCGAAGGGGGGCAGTTGCTGTGGCTCGATGCGAATTGCGAGGTCGTGGGATCGGCGCACGTGGAGGGAGGGGAGATCCGCCAGCTTCTTGCGGCGGGCGCCGACGTGGTGTGTGTGCTGGAAGATGACACGATCTGGGCCCTCCTGCTGAGTTGATGTGCGGGTGCCGGCATCGGCGGTCGAAGCGTCAGGACCTGGCCCGGTTCTGTCCACAGACAGATATCTCTTGAAATTGTGCACAGCCTTCGAGTTAGGTTCTGGGTGTAGGCGCTTGGGGCGCCTTCAGCTCGCGAGAAGGGCCATGCCCACCCAACGAACGACTCCGAAGGTTTCCACCTTCTTTCCCGCCTGTCAGAGAGCGAGCCCAGGCGAATCCAGAGAGAGGGTGACGTATGTTCATCCCTATCCATCTTTCGACGTTCGGTGATATCGCCAATCTCGACGATGATCAGGTCAAAGAGATCATCGCTCGCGTGGGGCGTGATGATTTGACCGTTGCACTCAAGGCGGCTTCAGAACCGGTGAAGGACAAGGTCCTCGGCAACATGTCCGAGGAGGAGCGCCACGCGCTGACTCAGTACATGGAGTGCCTCGGGCCGATGCTGCTGACCGAAGTCGAGGTCGTGCAGTTGCAGATCATCAACAAGTTCAAAGACGGGCCGGGCAACGACAAATTCGTCTAACACTTTCGGGCGCTGCGGATTTCGCCGCAGCGCCCATTTTGTTCACGAGGTGAGGGCGTCGATGCAAGATGGTGGCCGCCATGCAGACCGACTACCTCGAGCGCTTCTCCATCATGCCCCCGCGCAACGGTATCTACATCGACACACAGATGGAAGAGAATGGATGGACCGCCGAGGGTCTGGTCGGTGCCTGGTTGTTTCTGGAGAATCATCCGCAGGCGTATGGAGCGCCGGTGGTGATGGTCTCTGCCGACGAAGCCGGCTGCGAAGAAGCACAGCAGTTCCTCGGTGACGTGGAGATGGCACCGACGAAGCGGGGATTGGGACGGAACCAGGCGATCTCCAAACATCCGGCCGATGCGTGCGATCTGATCCGTGAAAAGGCGACGGCGGCGTTGGCACGGCTGTCCGACTTCACGCCCTTCACGCGGCCGGCACCCTACGAACTGGAAGTGACGTGTTACACGGCCGAGCAGGCTCAGGTCCGCGCCGCGAAAAACCCGGCCGCACAGATGCAAGGGGACCGGAGTTACGTGGTCAGGGTGGACACGCCTCTCGATTTGCTGCTCTGAGGGGCAACAGGCCCCATCAGTCTCCGCGTCGCTGTCGGTGACGTGATTCCTTCAACCCGCCAGGGCCAGTGCCCCCTGCCAGAGTTCGGCGTCGACGGGAATGCCTTCCGCCAGATTCTGACGGCGTGTCTCGGCCGAACGCTGGCCCGGATAGGTAACCCGCTCGCCTTCGAGGGGGGTCGCCGTGGTCAGATCGTCAAGGATGGTGGCCATGATCTCTTCGTGATCGTCACCTTCGCCGAGGGTGGCCAGATCGAAGGCGATGAAGATCTGCACACAACCGACGCCGAGATTGGCGCCTTCGCGTGGGATCTGGCATGTGGCCAGTCCACCGGACAGCAGGGTCGCCAGCAGATCGAGACACAGGGCCAGACCGCTGCCTTTCCAATGGCCGATGGGCAGGGGGCGGCCGGAGCGTCGCACGGCGCCGGGATCTGTCGTCAGATTCCCATCCTCATCGTAGCCTCCCGGCACCGGGAAAGAGCCGCCCGTACGTCGAAGGACGTCGGTTCGTCCCCCCGAAAACTGGCTCAACGCCATGTCGAGCAGGACGGTCTCGCCCTCCTTGCCGGGGACGGCAATGCACAGAGGATTGTTGCCGACTCGCTTCTCGGCTGAACCGTGCGGCGGCATGAGGGGGATCGTGTTGGACCAGCTCATCGCCAGGCATCCCGCCGCTGCGGCCTGAAGGCCATAGGTGGCGGCGCGCATCCAATGGTTTGCATTGCGCAGCGCCACGCATCCCATCGTCGATTGGCGGGCCATCTCGACAGCGCGCGCCATGGCCGTCGTCGCCGTCAGCACGCCCGGCCCCTTGCGTCCGGCCCACTGCTCCAGAGAACCGAAGGACGCGACACACTCGGCATCGGCGGCGGGATCGATGCTACCGCCTTCGATGTCGGCGATCGTATCGGCCATGCGATAGAGGCCGTGCGAGGGAACACCATCACAGGTGTTGTCCGTGTAAATGAGAGCGATGGCCTGAGCACGATCGGGCGCCACGCCATGTCGCTCGAGGACACGACGAAAGACGTCGACCATTTCAGAGTGGGGAATCCGTTGCATTCGCTGGTCCTCAGTCAGGTGTCGGAGGGGCTCGGTATCACCGCGATGGGAGGGCTGCGCCGTACGGGTTGCCAAGTCTATCGATATGACCTGCTCGTGTCAGTCGTGCGATGGCACCTTCACGGCGTTTTTCTTTGCTTGCCATGCGAGCGATCAACACGAGCACGCACGACTGCGACCCAGGAGTCCACTGTGAAGATTGTCGGTTTCGAGCGCACGATTCTGCGCGTCCCTTTCCTGCCCGGTATTCTGCCCTCGCCGGAGTATGGTGAGTTCGCGCCGCCGGAAGATCCCTTTCATCCAGCGTCCTATCCGGAATCGATCGAACGCCGCTGCCAGGACCTGCTGCGCATTCACACCGACGAAGGTGTGACCGGTATCGGCATGGGTGGGCCCTACTTCGGCACACAGGACTTGAGCGACCCCGACTGGCTGGGGCGCGACCCCCTCGACTTCGAGCCCCGTACTCTGCTCGGCGGCGGCTGGTCCATGGCGCTGCTGGATCTGATCGGCAAGGCCCTCGATCAGCCCATGTATCGACTCTTCGGCGGCAAGATGCAGCCGTCCATCAAGGTCGACTACTGGATTGCCCGGCAGACGCCCGAAGACACGGCTCTGGCCGCGCGCCGGGCGGTGGAATTGGGATTCCACGGTCTCAAGATGAAATGTCGCTGGGAGGATGGAAATGTCGTCGACCGTGTACTTGCCGCCCTTGAAGCGGGTCCAGATCTGCGCATCGTCATCGATCCCAATCGGCGCTTCCACACGGTGGAGAACACGCTCGAAATCGACAGGGCGCTGGAGGGCAAGGATGTGGTCATCGAAGACCCGATTCCACGGGACGACCTCATCCTCTACAAACGACTGAAAGAAGAGACCTCGCTGCCGATTGCGCCGCATCTGCAGAATCCGCGTGAGGCGATCGAGGTCGTGCAACTCGGTGCGGCGGATGCCTTCAACATCGGACCCTCGGACTGGATGTTCGTGCACATGGCAAGGATCGGCGAAGATGCTGGTTTACCTGTGTGGACGGCGTCGAATGTCGATCTGGGTCTGTTCGATGTCTATCGGCTGCAGGCAGCCCTGGCGGCGCCCAATTGCACCTATGGGTCCGACATCTGTGGCAACTTTGTCCACGAGCACTCCCTGCTGAAGAAGCCGCTCGTCGTGGATGGCGTCGCACCGGCGCCCGAAGGCCCTGGCCTCGGCGTCGAGCTGGATGAAGAGGCCGTAAAGCGCTACACGGTTACAGAAGGGGCCTGATCATGGCACTGACCATTCGACAAATTGAAGCCATTCCCCTGACCATGCTCTTCCGGCCGGATCTGGCGCCCCATCTGGTTCGGTCCGGGCTGTTGAACTTCAAGAATCAGATGACCCTCTATCGCGTCGAGTTGGAGGGGGGTGTCATCGGTTATGGCGATGGTATGGGCGCGGCGAAGGACGCGTCGCAGTTTGTGGGGGCCGATGCCGTCGACGGCCTGCGAGCCATCCGTCACGGCGGTCTGCAGATGGCTCTGTATGACGCGGTGGGCAAAGCGCTCGATCTTCCCGCTCACGCCCTGATGGGGCGACAGGTGCGTTCGCGCATCGCCGTCGGCTACTGGACGGCGGAGGTTCCACCCGAGGTGTTGGGTGCACACGCGGCCGAGGCGGCAGGTCTCGGATACCGCGTCTACAAAACCAAGTGCCGCCCGTGGTGGGACCCCGTGGCCCAGGTCGAGGCTGCTGCGGCCGGCGTCGGCGATTCGGGCCTGAAGCTGTGGCTTGACTTCAACGGACATCTGCGCGATTCACGGCAGGCCATCCGCGTATTGAAGGAACTAGCGACGTACGACGTGGTGGGTGGTTTCGAGTCACCGATCCCGCAGCGGGATGTGCGTGGCTATCAGGAGATCCGCGCTAACATCGACCGTCCCATCGCGGCTCACTACGGGTCTGGTTGTTGCCACGTGGGTTCAGTGCCCGGCTGGGACTCGGGCGTGCCTGCGACCGAACAGATTCGTAGGGGGCAGAATGATGCCTTCGTGTTAGGAGGTCATGACGTCGAAGGACTGCGCGAGCATGCTGCCGTGGCCGACGAAGCGGGCCTGCCGTTCTGGATTCAGGTCATCGGCTCGGGCCTGCGCGCGGCGTGGCTGGCGCATGTGGCCTCGACGCTGACGCAGGCGACGCTTTCGAATCTTGCAGCGCATACGATCTGGCAGAGAGATCTCACGACGTTGCCGCCCATCGAGGCGGGACAGATGCAGGTGCCAAAGGGGCCGGGGCTCGGCGTCGACGTCGATGAGGCGGCAGTGGAGGAGCTGTGCAATCTGCCCGCTCCCGATCAACCACGACGTATCACCACGGTCGTTTCCCCCGACGGCACGCGACGTCACTTCAATGGGGAACAGGCCCGCCACGAGGCCTTCCACTTTCGCGAGGCCCACGGCTTTGAGCGCGGCATCTTCCTCGACACATGGGTCGAGGATGGCAGTGATGCGTTCGAAGAGATGTTCAAGCGCTGTGACGCGGGTCCCGTCGTCGATACGGGAGACTAACCCCTCATTCGATCCCCAGCAGGCCGAGCGAGTCTCGTTCGATGATCGCCTCTATCGCGTCGAGATCGACTCTGGGGAGTTGGGTGCCTTCCACGATGTCATTGACGCGTCGCATGTGATCGATCGTCTCCGTCACATCGGTGATGGGCCAGTCGGTTCCGAAGAGGATCTTGTCGAGCACATTCCACTCCGACGCCTTGACCATCTGCTCCCAGAACGAGAAGGGCCGATAGAAGTTGCCCGACAGATCGGCGAAGACGTTCGGATGTTTTCGGATCACGACACACGTGTCGACCTGCCATGGATGTCCCAGATGGGCCAGGATCATGCGCAGATCCGGATATCGCATGGCGATCTCGTCCGCGACCATGGGGTGGGCATACCGAATCGGCGCGTCACGGACCGGAGACGTGCCCTTGTGGAACATCACCGGCAGTCCGTGGCGCTGGGCATAGTCGTAGACGGCGAGTGCTCTGGGTTCGAGAGGGTCATAGTTCTGGTAGTTAGCGCCGAGCTTGACGCCCTTCATGGCCAGATCGCCACGACCCCGTTCCAACTCTTCCATACAGTGTGGGTCGAAGGGATGGACGGCACAGAAACCGATCAGGCGTTCGGGGTAGGCGGCAACGAATTCAGCGACGGCGTCGTTGACGTTGCCCTCTGACCAGTCTGGATCACCAGGCCGACGTTCACCGGATGGGCTCACTGCGATGCCGAAGACGACGGAGCGAGCGGCCGGTTTCTGACCTTCCAGATAGTCGTCCCAGCAGGTGGTCACCTTTACGGGTCGATCTGGTCTCCACATGCCGTTGAATTCTGGCTCAACGCGCGGGGGCAGTTCTCGATGTTGTGGCGGATGGGTGTGGATGTCGACGATCATGAGGGGCACACTCGAAGCGGGGAGGGGGGGCGCCTACATGATAGTCCGCGGATGGGCCTCTGAGCGAATCAGGCGAAAAGGCCGTCGATGTCACCTCGAGGCGATCGACCGGGCCCATCCCCCGGGCCTATCACTCGGGTCGGGCATCGAGTCTGGCGCTTGAGTCTGGCGCTTGAGTCTGGCGCGACGACCTCCAGCGCGCTCTTCATCAGTTCAGCCTTTGCGAGCAGTTCCAGCAGCTTCTGCACGATGCGGGATTTTTCCTCCCGCACCTGACTTGTCTCCGGATGAATGACCTGCACATCGAGAGCCTGACCCGTACGGGTACCGAGTGCCTGCAGGATCTTGAAATTGATGCCCTCCTCGCTCAACGAGTCTGATCTTGTAGTCGAAGAGGGAGTCGGGAATGGCGATCGAGCCTGCGGACAATCTTCGCGCTGACCCCACCTGAACGTCGTATTGGCTCAGGATTCCGACGAGTTCCTCACGGTCGTCTGCAACGACGCCGTCCTCGGAGGCACCGAAACCGGACAAGGCGACCATACTGGCCAAACCAAGAATCAGCTTCACGTCGACCTTCCCACTAAGAACGATCGGTCAGGATGTAATACACACTCACAAGGAAGTGAGCTCACGTAGCCACGGCCACTTCAACCGACGCTCGGGAGGAACATCGGTTTCGTGAATGGAGTATGAGGTTGGTCTTGGCAAGATATTCTATGCGCTGTACGCATTAAAAACGCCCGATCTGCGAGTTCTATATAAAGACGTCCGTCCACAGAAACTGAGGTGTTTGTCGAACGTCTCCTCACGAAGCGGATCTGTTTCCTTGGACCGACATCGGGCGAGATCGATATGAGCGAACGGGGGATGGAGCGAGAGCGCAGTGAGCGCGTCGCTCGGATGTATTCGTCGAACGACCTGGCAAGCAAGGCGCTGGGAATCACGGCACGAAGCTTCAGTCGATTGTGTCGTAAGTACGGCATCGAAACCCCCTGCGCACGTCGCCGTGGTTTGACGACCGCTTCAGCCCCCGGATAGTCACAGCGGCTAGCCCCGCCGGCCAACGACCGACGGGGCTACGAGTCCGCTCAGGCGATGCCTGGATCACTATCGAGAGCGACTATGTCGTGCAGGCACTCCTCGATGGCATGAACCTGCGAATATCCGATCAATTTCCGCGCCTTTGACAGATTCGGTGTCTTCCACGGAATGTGGCGATGGAAGTCACCCGACGGCAGTCGGTCGTAGGAGATGTGAGTCACCGACGAGTCGCTGCGCGTGGCCGCTTTCACCAGGTCGGCCAATTCCAGCAAACTGTGTTCGCTGCGGGTGCCGATGTTGACGATCTCGCCGCAAGCCTGTGGGATCGTTGCTACCAGGTGATAGACGACGTCAGCGTCAGCCACGAGTCGATCCATCGACTGATCATCACAGATATCACCAATCACCAGTTCACACTGTGGATCGTCGAGCAAGTGGGAAACGTTGCTGCGACTTCCTACACTGAGATCGTCCACGATGGTGACGTGATGACCTCGAGTTACGAGGATCTCGGCCAGATGAGAGCCGATGAATCCGGCACCACCCGTGATCAGAGCCCTGTAGCCCTCGCCCATGTCGACACTCTTGCGAGCGACGGCGTCCTGCAGTCGCCGCCAGCTCGAGAAGCCAAATTCGCGAGCGACCACGAGCTGAGCGTCATGTAGAGATGTACATCGAGGGTGGGTACGACCCTTCACGCGGACCGTGGGCTCCCCCAAAGGAGCCTGCTCCAGGGCTACCAAAGCAGGCGGTCTCTGGCAAGCGAAGGGCAGGGCCTTCGTCTCAGGCCTGGCTGCACGTTGCTCGTTCGTCCAACAACTGACGGATGCTCTCGGTCGTTCCCTCGGTGAATGCTGGAGCCAGCGCTCCGCGACCGTGCAGCGCCTGGATCAGCAAGTCGATCTGCATCACTCGTGCCGGCGTGGTCTGGCTGGCGGCCCAGGACTCAAGGAAATCGGCAGCAGCGGCGGCGTTCCCCGTCACGACTTGCTGGCACTACGTCGCCATTCCTGCCAGCGGAACGAGTGATCGCAGCCTCCACAGGACAGTTCTTCATCGTGACGTTTCATCGACTTCTTGAAGGAGCGCCACTGCACCTGGTGTCTACAGGATGCGCATACGAGCAGCGCACCCGATCGCTCCATGTGTCCTCGGCATTTGGAGCACTGATAGGTCGGCGGCTCCACTTTCGGGTCGGCTTCATGGTGCTGCACCTCGAACACGGGCCGACGGAGTCGCTGCCGGCAATGCGGACAGGGCAGCAGCTGTCGGTGGCTCACCGATGCGCGGTATTTCTCACGGCTCCAGGAGACACCGCATTCACACGTCCATTTTGCCCCGGACTTTCTCAGCAGGCGGTCGCAGTCGAAACATCTGGGTGCGCGACATTCGCGGCATGCCACCTCGCCGAGACGCAATCCCGTCACGGCCGTGACAACGTCCTGACAGCGGGCGTGAAGGGTCCAACCCACATCGAGCAGGACGGCCTCGTCGCAGTGTCCGGTTCGAAGAGATCGATAGAGTCTGCGGATCCTCTGTGCCTTGACGCGCGGGGCCCAGTTCATCGCGGTGTTTAGATGTATCCCGTCGACCCGTCGGGTCGCACCGGACACGTGCGTTGCCAGTGGATGAAGTCGTGGCCCGAGATGGCCTCTTCGTTGACCTCGATGCCAAGACCGGGACGGTCCGGTCGAATCTCCAGGTAGCCGTCTTTGGGTACGTAGGGTTCATCGACCCAATCGGCCCAATCCGCGTCGGTAGGCAGATAGTATTCGAGAATCGTGAAGTTGTGACTCGCAGCAGCGAAATGAACGTTCACGGCCGTCGAGATGGGGCCCATCGGATTGTGGGGCGCGACACTCACGTAGTGCGCCTCGGCGATGGCGGCGATCTTTCGCATCTCGAGCAATCCTCCACAGATGCAGACATCCGGCTGGATGATGTCGGCACCCTGGGCCGCAATCAGATCGAGAAACTCGAAACGTCCGAACAGACTCTCACCCGTGGCGAGAGGGACACGCATCTGTCTCCGCAGTCGTCCCCACTGGGGAATGTGCTCCGGGCGAAGCGGTTCCTCGTAGAACATGGGATCGTAGGGGGCCAAGGCACCGGCCAGCTGCAAGGCTCGGATGGTTTCGAAGGTCTTGGCGTGCGGGTCGAAGGCGAATTCCCACTCGTGGGGTGTGTGTTTGCGGATGTCCTCGAAGTAGGTCGCCGCCTCGCTGCACACCCGTCCCCATCGGGACGCGTCAGGGTCGATCATATAGGGTCCGGTCTTGAAGGCCGTGAATCCGTGTGATTCGTGCAGCTTGTGGGCCGCCTCTGCCGTTTCCTTGCCGTTGCGCCCCCCCGCTCCCCTGTAGACGCGAATGCGGTCACGCACGGCACCGCCCAGAAGCATATACACGGGCAGACCTGCGGCTTTGCCCGAAATATCCCACAGGGCGTGGTCGAGGGCAGAGATCGCCGGCAAGCCCACGCCGCCCGGTGGGAAACGAAACTCCTGCATCAACTTCATCATGATGAACTCGATGCGTCGCGGATCTTCGCCACCTATCAGCTTGAACAGATAGTCGGCGACGGGTTCGACAGAAAGATCGGGACCGGTCGAATAGGCCTCACCCCACCCGTACAACCCCTCGTCGGTCTCTACCTTGAGCAGGGCGCGACTGAAGCTGCCGGCATTCGTGACAAAGGTCTTGATGGCTGTAATCTTCATGGGCCTCGCACACAGAGAAATGGGTAGTGGCCTGGGTCCTGGCAGCGCAAACGCCATCAAGTGTCTGAAGGACAACGATGCCGAGCAACGGCCACGACGACTGGCCGTGATCGAAGCACTGGTTCCGGGCGGTGCGACGCCGGCCACCGCTCTCGATGGGCGGACGGTGGCCGGCGTAGTCGCCGCGAGCGGGGACGAGGATCTACGGCGTTCGATCGAAGGATAGGACTATTCAGGTGCGCCCATCTCACGCAACCGATCGATCTCATGATCCGTCACTAAGGGCCGGTGCGTGCCGTTAGGCGGCATGCGACCGGCACGTCGTTGCAAGCAAACCCAGCGGTGCGAGATCTTCGAAACCCGGCTGAGCAGTTCGAGACCGATCGGCTTGGCCAGGTAGCCATCGGCTCCCAGGGCCCGGACGATGTCCTCGTAGGGCGCCGGGACCAGCAACCCCGCCCCCGGAAATCACGAGGACCTTCAGAGGGTGGTTCTGTTTGATCTCTCTGAGCGTCTCGATTGCGGTACCTCGACCCAGCTAGAATAGGGGCCGCCTCGACTCAACGCCTGTCGGTGATAGTACGGATATCGCGATTCGCACCTGTATGGCACGGGATGTTTTGCCCGCCAGCATCCGGAATGCTACGCTTCGGCGCTGTCACATCCCGTCAGGACAGGCAAGGAGCTGGCTGCAGATACTGAGCGGCAGAAGGATGAATGAGCCATGACATCTGATGCGACCCCATCGCAACGCGAGCGGGCACGCTTCGGCGCCGAATCACAGAAGGGTCTTGGAGGCGATCTGCCGCAGCCCTTCCCCCGACAGATCGGCCCCAGGGCGATGGAGTATCTGGCCGAGGTCGTCGAATCGGGTCTCACGTGCGACATGGTGGGACGCTTCGAGCAAGCCTTTGCCGCGTCCCATAGCGTGAAGCATTGCATCGCCACACCCGGTTGCACACCGGCCCTGGCGGTGCTGGCGGCCGCTTTCGACTTCGAGCCAGGGGATGAGGTCATCGTCAGCTCGGTAACGGACTTCGGTACCGTGCAGGGGCTGATCAACGCCGGATACATCCCCGTCTTTGCCGACACACAGCCCGGCACCATCAACATCGGTCCCGATACGATCGAAGCCTGTATCTCGGATCGCACTCGTGCGATCCTGATCGTGCACATGACGGGGCTGATCTGCGACATGGACCCGATCAACGAGCTGGCCCGGCGGCACGACCTGGTGGTGTACGAGGATGCCTGCCAGGCCATCTTCGGTCGCTACAAGGGCCGCTGGGCGGGGAGCCTGTCGACGGCGGGTGCGTTCTCCTTCGATTCGGAGAAGACGATGGGCTCCGACGTGGGGGGCTGCATTCTCACCGATGACGACGAGCTGGCCGAGCGTGCTCGCTTCGTCGGTCAGAGCCGCGGTGGCGAGATGGTCGAGCACTTCGGCCGTGTCCACCGGGTCAACGGATTCGCTCACCGTATGACGCAGTCCACGGCGGCGATCACACTGGCGCAGCTCGACATCATCCAGCCGCAGGTGGCCCACATCGACCGGATGATCCGCCTGCTGCATCAGCTGCTTGACGAGATCCCCGGCATTTCGGCTCTGCCGATCCCCGACACGGTGGATGTCTATTCCTGTTGGATGGCCGGCTTTCTGATCGATCCGGAGCAGTTTTCCTGTGACACCGAGCAATTCGCGGCGCGCGTGGCGGCCGCCGGTATACCCGGCGCCGGGCAGGCGCGCTACTACCTGTTGCCGGCTGCTCTGCCCTATCTCAGCGAGGCGGCTCAACAGCTCAGATTTCCCTACTCGCAGCCACCGGCAACACGCACGTATCGATACGACGGCGATAGTTGCCCCGAAGCTCAGGCGTTGCTGGAACGCTACATCCGGTGGAGCACCTTCTGCGAGCGATACGAGCCCCATCACTGCGAACAGGCGGCTCACATCGTGAGAGCCGTGGCAGAGCAGGTGAGGCGATGAGCGCTGGAGGGAACCCGGCGGCGGACGCGGTGATCTGCCTGCCGTCTCGGTACTACAGGGCCCTGCCGATCGATGATCCGGGCTACGAAGAGGAGACGCTGGAGTTGCCGCTGGCCTCGACAGCACTGGTGGGAATGCACTGCTGGAACATCGGCTGCCCGGATGGCCCGGCCATCGATGTCGACTTCTGCGTCGGGGCGGGGTGGCCTCAGTCCACGCGGGAGGCGGCCCGCATCATGGCTGAGGTGGTCCGCCCGTCGATGGATCTGGCGCGGCGCGTCGGCCTGCGGATCGTCCACGTGGAAACCGACTGGATGGACACACAGTATCCGCACGTGGAGTCTCGGCGATCCTCGGCGCCAGCGGAGATGCACCCGCACCAGCGTGCCATGCTGGAGCGGGCCCACGGTATCGACTACATGACTCGGTCGCCGCTGGCGAGCATGCGGCGTGCCGAGCTGGTGTCACCGCAAGGGGAGGAGCCCCTCTTCTTCTAATCCGACACGCTGGACGAGGATCTGCGGCGCCACGGTATCGGTACCCTCATCTACATGGGCTTCATGACCGACATGTGCATTATAGCGGCAGAGGGGGGAGCCCGCCAGATGGTGGCCCGTGGCTACCGCTGCATCCTCATGCGCGACGCGACGGTGGGGGTGGAAACGCCCGAATCCTACCCCGATCGTCTGGCCACTCGCTATGGCACCCACATCTTCGAGTGGAGTCTCGGACACAGCACCCGTTTCGAGCAGTTTCAGGCGGCGATCGCCGCAACCCGGGAGCAAGACCCGTCATGAGTCAGGACATGAGCCCGAGGGCAGGTCTGACCGTCTGCCCCTGGAAGTACGGCAAGCGCTGGGTCTACTCGATCACCTACGACGAGGCGCTGGCCGATCTGAATCGCTTCGCCCTTCCGCTCCACGAGGAGTTCGCCATCCCCGGGCACGTGGAGCTGCTGGTGGGGCAGATGGGGCAGACACGCCAGGCCGGCAATTCCAGCTACAATGGCATGCGCCACATGAATGCTCAGGAGCTGCGCGATCTGCTGGCGCTAGGCTGGGGGGTCGGCAATCACTCGTGGACGCATCAGGTCATCACGCCCGAGATGGTCGAAGAGGAAATTGGCCATGCCAAGCGCGTGTTGGAGGAAGCCATCGGCGAGCCGATCATCCTCTTCTGCTCGCCGGGGGACAACACGAATATGGCCCAGCACGTCCTTGAGGCGTGTCGGGCCCACGGATACCTGGGCGCGATGAGTCTGACGGACGCCCTCAATCGGCCGACAGACGAGCTCTTCTGGATCAACCGCACCGCGTTGCACGAGCAGTACTACGCGCCCTTCTTCAGCGAATACGATCCCTACCGCAACCTCCGTCAGGCCCACCAGGTGCAGGGCTGGCTTATAGACTACTGCCACTGTCCGCTGGAGATGGCCGTACACCCGAACAAGGACTGCACCCAGGCACAGTTGCGGCAGCGCTTCGAGACGGTGTTGTCGGAGGGTGGTGATGCAGTCTGGTGCGCGGTGCCCGAAGAAGTGCTCAGCTATCACCTGATGCGACGCCATGCCCAGATCGAAATACTCGATGAGTCCACCGACGAGCACCGCTACCGGATCGACCTGCCCCACCTGCCGGAGCAGGTGCCCTATCGTGCGCTCACCCTCGAGCTTCACGTGCCGGCCGCCTGGTGTCGCGATCCGCTGGTCGAGATCGGGGCGCAGTCGGTGCCGGCAGAGCTGGTGCGACCGGGTGTCGTGCGGGTGACCTCGCAGGTGACGGACGGTACGTGTGTGCGGGTGGCGGCCACGCCCCGTCGAGTCTGATCGGATGAGTCTACCGTGGCCGGAGGATCGCCGGCCCCGTGCGGGTCACGCCGAAGACCAGATCGTGGCCCGCGCGACGCACCAGGAGTTCGTTGTCGCCTGACTCGACCCGCGCGCTGCGCTGGCCGATGGCGATCACCAGGACGTCGTCTTCGGTGGTGGCTACCACGCGTGTGGCTGCACGACCTCCTCCGGGGATGAAGCTCTTCAGACTGCCGGCCGCCAGCCCCGCCGGTGCATAGGGCACCTCTTCGGACGCCAGCTCGCCTCCCCCCACCACCCGCATCTCCACGCTCTTGGCACCGGCCTGACACCGCGCCCGCCGTGTCGAGATGGACCGCAGTTCGACCGGATTCAGCTTGTAGGCCAGCTCGCCTCCGCCGGTCTCGGGGCCCCATCCAAGGGTTGCATCGAGTCGAAGCCGGCGCCGTCCCGGACACTGCAGCTGGATGTGGGACAGATCGCAGGGGCCCGACAGGCCCGGGGTCTGCACGGTCCCCCCGAAGGCCAAGTGAGAGTGGGGCCGGATGTAGAACGTGCGAGGCCGGGCACGCGACGCGAGGCCAATGGAATCGGCGCCCATCTCACCAAAGGCGGCTGGATCGTCGAGGGCTTCCAGGGCATCGTCGAGCTGAATCTGCAGGCGGGGACTCCCTGCGACACGGTTGAATCCGGACCAGCCGATGGTGATGTCGTGCCAACGACCGGTCTTCATCCGGCCTGCCCGCACCGTCACGGTGTGGCCCCGTTGGCTCTGCACAGTGAAGCGCAGTGAGCCGTCGTCCTCGACGACGAGGGCGAAGGTGTTGACGCCAGCGCCGCCGACACCGCCCACGCCCAGTCCCGCATTGAAGAGGACCCGTGGGGTTTGGGACCGATCACGCAGCCGAGCACGCAGCCTCAACGTGCCACCATTGGGTGAAAACCAATCTGGGGCAGCCACACGAAGTGCATCGGAATCCAGACGGAACAGGGGGGTCGGATCACGGACGATGCGAACCCGACGTCGTCGACGCCGCAGGGCGATCAGGGCAATGGGTGACTCGCCGACTCGCGATCCGGGCAACAGCCAGTATTCGTGATCGCAACGGGGCGAGCGGACCCGCAAGCGTTGCCAGTGTGGGGCGATTTCGAGCTGTCCCGGTACGGCAACGATTTCGTTCTGTCCCCCCACACACGGCAGGGAGCCGCAGACCACCGGCTGGGCCTCCAAGGCCGAGATCGACTGCAGCACGGGGTGTCCCGCCCACTGCAGGTGGAGGTTCATGAAGCCGTGGGCGGTGCCGCCGTCGTAGCCGCTGACGCAGAGGACGGCAGCCCCGGCGTCCCGGCCCGTGCGCAGGATGGCGGAACGTCCATATCGGGCACTGTACTTGCGTGCCAGTGGTGGTGTGCGGCGGGCGGGCCGGCCCTCGAAGGAGGGATCGTAGTAGCAGTAGGCATACGGGCCGTAGGCGATCATGCACTCGGCTGTCGACCCTTTCACGCCGGCACCGAACCGATAGAGTCGTCCGAGTCGCGGATCGGCCAGCGCTGCATCACGCAGGTCGGCGTCTCCGGCTTCCTGTGCCAGACGCAACAGGGCGGGCGAGCAGGCATCCAGCTGACTGCCCAGCAGAACATTGGCATTGGCCGGCGTATACAACCGGTCGCTGATCCGTGTGGATGTCGCCAGATGATCCCGGAACCAGGTCAGGGGACGACGAAGACGAGTGGGAAACTCGGCGGTCAGGTCGATACCCGTCACATGGCGCAGGGCATCCACGAACTGCAGCATCCATAGATTCTCCCAGGGCCAGAAGCTGGGCCCGTCGATCGGCTCGCCGGCCCGACCGCAGCCGTAGGGCATGATGGCGGCGCGGAAGCGGTCGATGACGGCGCCCACCCAGGTCTGGGCCTGCTCGTGCTTTCCCAGAAGGTGGAGGGCAGCCACGCCAAAGTGTCCGTTGTCGACGACGGCGTGGTGACCTCCCTCGGCGGTGTGGCGCTGGCTCTCCACATCCGGCCACCAGCGCGTCAGCAGGCTGATCAGGCAGCTCTGGGCGTCCCGGGTCTCCTCGGCGGAGAGCTCATCGTGGAGGAGATCCAGCGCGATGGCGATGGCCTGCATGTAGCGGTTGGCCGTGTAGAAATGCTCTTCCACCTCGTCGTCGTGATCGTAGGTGACGGCCGCACGCAGCCAGACCCGGGCCCGTTGCAGCCAGCGGCGATCGCTGGTGACGCGGAAGGCGAACGCGTAGTGCTCCAGCAGGGCCGTTGCCTGCATGCCGGTGTAGAAGGTCAGGTAAAGTTGGTGATAGGGATGCGGGCTGTCGGGTCGTCGCGGGATTCGTCGCCATGGTCGCTGACCCGCATAGAGCTCGCAGTCGGAGACGATGTTGGCCAGGATGCGTCGACGCCTCGCATCAGAGGCGGCGGGGAAGCCCCAGTCCGGATCATCGCAGGGCAGCAGAAGGCGGGGGTGCCCGGTGCACAGAATGGGGAGCATTTAGCGACAGACCTCGAACCATCGGCCAGGGTGTTCGGCGCGGCGGCTCCTGAATGGAAGGGTCAATGATCGGTCGAGTGTAGAGGGTTCGGCGCCCTGCGTCGAGTCGGCGGACATTGACCCCCGGTCTGAGCGGTCACCGGATCGGCGGGACTGCATCCTAGCGAATCAGCAACAGTTTGCGCGCCACCGCCCGGGTGGGGGTCGTGAGCCGGTAGAAGCAGATGCCTGTGGCCACGGAGCGTCCGTCATCATCGCGGCCGTCCCACTGGAGTCGGTGTGGTCCGGCACTCAGTTGGGCCCGTCTGATAGTCAAGCGATCGAACGCGGTTGAAGTAGCCTTCCCGCGACACATCCTGCCAGATCACATGAGTGTGGGTCGCAGTGGTGATGATCTTGCCACTGTCATTGGTGGCACGCTCGCTACCGATGTCCGAGATCAGTTGCATCGGCGACTCAAGCAGAGATCTCGTTGCGATAGATACGTCCGCCCTTCACG